>Ga0224511_10002754_pt1 | contig 12102 bp, 9 predicted proteins | sample SF_May12_sed_USG_2_FD_169988 | JGI IMG/M metagenome (GOLD analysis project Ga0224511, IMG submission 169988) | Sediment microbial communities from San Francisco Bay, California, United States - SF_May12_sed_USGS_8_1 | ecosystem: Environmental > Aquatic > Marine > Sediment | place: USA... | reverse complement strand
ACATTCTTGGAAGCGTGTGAAAATTTGAAATGTCAGGAAAGCCACCAAAATTTGTCAAAACAGCCACCTGTCAACTTCCATTATGACATTCACAGGCTGGGGAAAGTGCAGAAAGACAACTGAAGCCTACAGCGGATGCCAGCAAGCCAACCCAAGGTACTATTGAATCTCTTAACTCATAGATTTGACTCTGTATGGGACACACCATAGACCACACATTTCTATTGGGCATACCATGGGCTGTCCATGAAAATGAAACTTGGATTATTATACCCGTGAGTAGTAAATTTCCCTACACGCTCACTCTCTGTTTGTTTAGTGGTGGAGGTTACTCCTATTGACGTGTCGGTGATGGTGGATGGCCCGATTACACCCACACCGCTCGTGGCGGACGAACCAGTCAAACATCAGCCAGTGAACCCTTCTCCTCCAATTCTAGATGAGTCTGCGACCAGCGGTAAAAATGCATCAGAGCTAGATGCCCAGATGAGTAAAACCCCACAGGAAGTTAAAGAACGCATCGGTACGTATACTTCAGAAGCTCTCTCAGAGTGCATCTTTTTGTACACACTTTCTATCTATTGGCTGTTCAAATAGTCTATCCGCTTTAAAATTGAAATGTAAATTCAGGCAGCTGCGGGTAAATAGATGCCATACACTGACCAGAAAATGGCTCTCGAAATACCTATAGTGCGTGATCAATCGTCCAATGTTTCACCGCAATTGGTTCGTTGTAACACACAATGATTGTTCCACTTAAACAGGAGATGTACAGGACCAGGGGAACAATGGCTAATGGAGCCTGTCACTTGTGTCATCTTTTTTTCTCCATTTAAACAGTTTTATTGAGGTTTTCTGACAAGTATATCAAAATAACCTTTTGACCTCATAATAACAAAAAGAAAATACAAGTATACATACATATAAACCACAAAAAGAATGGCGTAAAATTACAAAGTTTCATAAGTGCAAATAATGTATTTTGGTAAGAAAATGTTCCAAGATTTGTAAGATATATTTTACTTACCGGAGGCAGTCATTGTGTGTTGCAATGTACCTATTGCGATCAAACTTTGGTTTATCATTGATTACGCGCTTGAATATTGTAATAGCCATTTTATTGTCAATTCATATACAGTGCAGGCTATGTAATCGCCCGTATTTGACTGAATACACAGGTTTTTAATCGGATAGACTATAGGAAATGCATATGTGAAGCATGCTAGATAGACTGGTGCTGGAACACACAGTACCAGTAATGGCTGAAACCAGGTAGTGGTAGCCATGACCATGAGTAGCTAGTGAGTGACCTTGACTTTTTTATTAGTACCGGAGCCTCGGGGAGTGCTGGCATCTCTGACTTCCTGGTTTAGTTCAGGTATATCACCCGCTTGCCTCTTTCTAGCTAGCCGTCATCGTTGTGATGTTCGCTGAATGGCTTGAAGTTTGATTCTGTTTCTGTTAGCGTAATTACTTTCCCGCTAATCCTCGCTGCACACTGACCCGTGATTGGCTATTCTTTTGACTAAAATGCCCCTTTGTGATTGTTGTGATTTGCATGACACTTTCCCTCAAATCCAAATCACGCACATGTAGTTGTAGTAATCCGGAAATTATACTCGTAATCAGTCGGAACCCGCGGGAGTTTTCATTTGCATGCCCTCCTGAACATGGGTTTTTACTCTGCTCTGCGACAGCAACCATCTTAAATAGGGAATTCTGGCAAATCTGCAGTTGCCTTATTGTGAAAGTCGGAAGCAATTACATTGGCCCTTTAAAGACGTAGTATTCAGAATCTGGATTAAATCCAAGAAATAAATTGTGTGAAGCGGGCCTTCTCCTTTGTATCTCTGTCCAAAGGGACTGAAATCTTTCAAATTACCTTGAATTATTTTACTTTCAAACGAACACAAATTACTTCTTCCGATGCCTATGGCTCTTGGATTTTTTTGGCGTACGGTTGAATATGAACACTGTTACCAACTACCTCGTACTAAACCATGGAAGATTCCCATTGTTCCAATCCCGCTATGATTGACCAATCACGCCAGGACACATCTTTCGCAAAGGACCACACACAAACACATGTTACCATCATGTTACAATTTTCACAATCGCCTCGGTCAAAACAAAACTTTTCGAGACAACTAATCTAAGTTATCAGTGTAAAGTAAAACTTTTCTAATCAAATTCAAATCAAATACAATCATCCTTCTAGGTGGTGGTGGGGTTGATGCCGCAGCTGTTTCAGAGCCTGTAAAGACACCAGGTTAGTCCTTTCCGACTAGACTCAATGCCCATCATCACATCACGCTCAGTGCTTTGATACCGCGCAATGCTAATATTGCATCAATGCCTATCAACTAAATTCCATCTTTAGTTGGCCTCTAGCTTTTAATCCCGTGCCGTCTGGTTTTCACTACTTTATTCCAGCTGCACGCCCCACTTCTTAATGTTCTCCATGATTCATTGTATTCTGCACTACCCTGTTAATCCACCAGGTCATAGCCAGAATGGTAAATCGCATATCAACAGTCGAAATACTACAACAAACGCTCGCTACCCATCTGAGACAGACAACCCATCAAAAGCTACAAACAAGCCAACAGGAAAACTCTCAACAACGCCACCCAAGCCTACTGGTTCCTCCGCATCGCATCTAGCCAAAGATGCCAAGATTGAACCAAAACCCAAATTCAAACGCACTGAAAAATTTATTACGAAGTCTGGTTCCAAACCCACTGAGATTAAAAAACACATGGCACCTAAGTCAATGGATAAAAATACTAGTAATGGAACGGACTCGGTCACAGCAGATTCTAAACCTGAGCCTGCATCCGGCTCCGCTAAAGACAGTAGTACTCCATTGACTAAATCTCAGACGGTCCCACCCATACCCATTCCTACTGATTCAACAATCTCTAGCTCAAGATCGGAAGACTTAAAACTGATCAAGCCATCACCAAAAAGCCCGGCTCAGAAAGGGTCAAAGGCCAAAGTGGAATCTGTATACCCTAACCAATCTACTATGAAAGGCTCGAAACATCTGGAGAAAAAATCAGCTCATTCAGTACACAAAGAAGTCAAAACGGGTATGGCCGTCACAGAGCCAACCGCCTCACTGCGAAGGATGGATATTAAAACAAATGACCAAAGTGCAAAACCGTCAAAATTGAATCCGATTTCCACGAAACCTTCTGCTCACAAGCTAAATGATGCGCCATCTGAGGTCTCCACGTCAAAAGAGGGTAAAAGCACAAATTCGTCCCATCCAATTGCCAGTGCTACTCAGTCTCAGAGGTTAGAGGTCATGGGCAAGTCTGATGCAGACATTGCCAAGAATGTCGAGCCAGAGTTGCGCTCCCAGCCATTAGATTCATTCTCGTCCAACGAAAACATGCTGGCTGAAAAAAACGCAGTTCCAACCAGCTCACACAAGGCGGATTCAGAAAAAGAAGAGACAGACGCTGAACCCAAGACTCTCAACCAGTCTGACCCAGGCCCAGCCAGTGGACACCAGTCCGCTGTTGATACTAATAGCAAAGACACTCTGCATGCTACTGCGTACAACACAGCAATGAACGATATCACTACAAGTGGTTCTATAACTGGTACCAGCTCAGCCGAAGTGGATCCTCTCGATACGAGTCATTCATCTGATATAGAAAAACGAGTTGGTGAGACCCCTCCACTGGTTATGGACACTCGGGCAATAAATCCCTGTTTGGAGAGATCTCTCTATGTTTGTTGATTGTCCCCGCGTTTTGTATTACATGGTGGGTGACAGACCGCTCTCCTAATACCGCTCCCTGCGTGGCTCCGGCTTCTTCGTCGTATAACACTCTCATACCTCACTGACATCGAATCATCATACCTCCTACCTTGTTGTCGAGTAACTCTCAACCCTACCGCATTGTTGTTGGCGAGTGGGTCGTGTCTGTTGGTAAGGTGTGACTTAAATGACGTAGAGAAAATAACATTTGCTGTCTTATGTTATTGAAGTAAATCAGTTTTCTAAGCTTGGTAAGGTAGATGACTAAATTATACTCGAAAATGAAATTCGACTATGAATTTGGCTGATGGGAATGATAACCTTGAATAAAAAAATGCCATATGTCCAAGTTCACTGCTGCCTTATAAATACCATTGAAAGTTTCACGGACCAAGGTGACTATATTAGCTCATCAGTATTAAGCAACGAGCTGCACTGTCCGTCCATCACAACCTTCACAATAAATATTCAGTTCCACCGTTCAGGTTTTGAGAATAGTGGGATAGCTCGGTGGCTAGAACGTTTGACTCAGGATCGAATGATTCCGGGTTCAAGTCCTAGCCATGCTGAGCGCCTACTGTGAGGATGCTCACATATTTCCCAAATCCTACCGCTCCAGCAACCCTCAGGCTTAGGAGATCCGTTCAACAGGATGGTCAAGTGTCCGAGTAAAGAAATTTCAGGTCTCATGTGACCGTTCGCTGTTAGATTACTCATTAATTTTTACTTTATTTTAGAAGAACAGGAAAATGAAGCCAAATTGTTAGGTGAAGAGGGGAGTGAATTGGCAGAAAATGGTGAGAGCAGTTACAACGCTGTTTCGGACCCATCCGCTAGTCCTGGGGAGGAGTTCGAGTCTGGTGAAGCTAGCTCGGTGGGATCGGAGGAGTTGCGGAGCTCAGGTGATGGTGCTCCAGTAGAGAATTTGGACAGTTCCTCAACTCAAACTGAAGACACTAATGCAAGTGCCCCACCGCAAACAGAAGCGACCATGGAAAACGTTGTTCCGAAAACTGAAGCTACAACGAAGAATCCCCCACCTGAAACTGAAGTCACAAGCGAAGGCACCCCATCGGTAACTAGGACCATTAATGGTGACACCCCATCTGAAACTGCAGCAACTAAAAATGTAACCCCACCTGAAACCGAGAGTTTCAATACAGGCACCCCACCTGAAATGAAAACATCCGGTGAGACCACCCCTCCTGAAACTGAAGAAACAAATCCAAGTGCCACCCCGGTCGAAACTGAAGTTGCCTCGCCTAAAACCCAAACTACTGAAAGCACGAGTACTGAAACCGAAGGACCAAGCGAAGGTGTCCCCGTTGACTCTATTCCCACTGGTGGTGATGACAACCTGACAGATAATACTGTGTCTGATGAAACCGTCTTAACAGAGACACTACCCATTACCGACATGAAGGAGACTGAAAATGAGGCATCTACCGACTCCGTCACTTCTACTGGTGAAAATAGCCCCGATGTGTCTACAGAAACGCCCGTTATAGAGTCAAATCCTCCTCAGGTTATCAGCGACGATGCTGGGAGCGAGGAAGTAGCTGTCGGGGAGGAGGGTAACGCCGCAGGAATGAAGTCTGATGGAAACCCGATCGAAGATTGGATGAATGAAAAAAACCCAGAGGAAGAGATGATGGCTGATGAACAGCCGGATACAGAGGGTGCGTATGTTTGTCAAGTCTTTCTCATTTCTTGGTCATCCTATTTAATGGGACTCCCAAACCCGAGGCTTGTAGGAGTGGGAGAAGCTGTGATACTCACTAAGGGAGCCCGCCATGACAGGGATTCGTTGGTCTCAGTTGCAAGCTCAGCGCTCTACCACTGAGCTATGCCGCTGTCCCATTTTTATACTGTATATGCTGTAGTCCATCTTATTTTGTACAACTCCTAATACATAAGCTTCTTCAGAGCAGTTAAATCCGGGGAATATGTAGCGACAGTCAGGCATTGTTAGGACTTGAACCAAGAATCTTTTGATCGCTACCCAAGCGCTGTCACTATCCCACTTCCCCATAATGCTCTATATTCACTGACCTATCCCACCATCCCATAGTGCTCTGGGCACTGAGTCCCATCCCACTATCCCATAGTGCTCCAGCCAAAAAGTTTCGGTGTTCACTTTTATAACTCGACCATTCCAATCGCTCTTTCAACTCGTCATACCCGGAATTGTCGAAGACATCCAACTTGTGATACCTGTTTTGGAGCTCAGAACCATGCGGAGAAATCCCCTTCATGGGAGGTGTGGGAGTTTCACCCACACACTCCTCCTCTGAGCTGTCTTTTAGAGGTCTCATTGAGGGGGTTTGCGAAATCTGCATCCAGGCAGACCATGTCAGATCTCAGGACTGAATTATGGGCACTCATCATTGGCTTTATATAAGGATTCGAACCCATAACTCGCGGTACTCGAACCACACATTCTAATTAACGCATTACACATGCTGCCATGATACAATGATACAAGGTTCTCTATTTTTCTCTGTAGATGAAGGCTACAACAGCGAGAAAGGTGAGTTCTTCTGCCTTCGAATTATTCCGTTTCCCCTGATACTAATCATCTACCTTTGGCCAAACTCGCTAGGTTCGACTGTTTGCAGATATATAGAACTAATTTGGTAAATGGATCATGTCATAAGAAAAGCAACATACTTCCGCCGAGTTCTAGATAAAACCAGTGCCTCAGAGCCAAGTAAAATCGCTATGGTCGAAGATTAGGTTAGACTGGTCAATCTGGCTTTGAGGCTCAACTTATCCAATGATTAAAACTTGTCAATGGTTTCAAGCCATCGGATTTTCAATATCTCCAGGTTTTTGACTGAGGATATCCATGAAGTGAAATCTTTAATATAGGCCAGTTATTACGCATACGTGCTAATGAGAAGCAAACGGAAAAACACAAAACTAATTGATAAGGGTCAAGATCATTCACGGATGTCAAAAATCCACCTCTCCCTACTTGTTAGGAATAGCCAATTTCTCGGCGGATGTTGTGTAAACAGATGTTCTAGGTTGACAGACTCCCCAACCTCCCAGGACCATTGATTCAGTCTTGTGGTGCCTGCTTAGCACTGAATTAGCGGGTACCCTGATCAAGTGTGAGTTGTCATGGGAAAGCCAGCTTACTACACTATGAACTCCCCTATCCCCAGCTGCTATTTGGCTTGCCACATAACCCCATACTCAGTAATGAGTGAGCGTCTATTTTTATCCTTTTTGTCCTTTCACAGAGTCGGCAGAAGAACCGGGTAAGACGGAGCCTTACATCGATGACCTTCCACCCAGAACCCTGGTAGATATTCCGGATGCCAAACCTGATTCCAATTCTGACACAGCGGCTGCAGTAACCGATGAAGAGGCAGCTAGTGATGACACGGCAGCGAACGAAGAGCTCTCAACGCCATCTCCCTCCAGCGCAAATGTGGATTCGGTGAGTCGTGAGAATGACACCGAGCTATCTGAATATCGCATCAAATCGGTAATTGGAAATGGATATAGCTTGCTCTGAATCGTTGGGACTATTGGGTACAAACTGTCCTTGGTAATCTTGGAATCTCATCGCCCTAGCCGTCAGGCATCATGAATGCCTGTCCACAGGTGGTACAAAAACATCGCTAGTTTGCTACGTCTACAACTTTTCGACCGACCTGAGAGTACAAAGAACTTGATTCGCCCGCCGTGCTTTTACCGACTGTCTAAGAACAATCCGATGTAACCTCTCATACATTTTAATGGCCGTGTGGGAAAGTGTCTGCTAGTGAGCCAATGGGTACCGGTATTAAAACGACAAATGTTACAAATATAAGATCAACGACAAATGCTATAATGTTAAAATCAATGACAAACGTTAAAACGTTTTAACCTTTGTCAGCGTTTTAACATTTGTCAGCGTTTCAACATTTATCAGCGTTTTAACATTTGTCATTTCAACAACCGGCAACAGTATAGCTGAAATGGGGCGCCACTCGTTTTTCTCGCCACCTTCCCCAGCTCTGAAGAAAGTCGCGTGCCCATTTACTGCTGGGTGAGCACTTTTGAAAAGTCTCACACAAACTGTGTTTTAAACCCGAGACCTCCAGCACCAGTGGCGAGCTCTCTTACTACTCAGCCACAGCACTTTTGGGGTATCTCGGTAATTCAGATATCAGGTCAGCACTTTTGGGGTATCTCGGTAATTCAGATATCAGGTCAGCACTTTTGGGCTATCTCGGTAATTCAGATATCAGGTCAGCACTTTTGGGCTATCTCGGTAATTCAAAGATCAGGTCAGCACTTCTGGGGTATCTCGGTAATTCAGATATCAGGTCAGCACTTAGCCACTGTCTCATCATATCGAGAGCGCTTTCCGTTTTCAAGCACGAACAGACAACTTCTCAATTTTTCTATTTCGGCATTCGCTTGCTTGCATATTCCGCTGCCTGCCTATGCTCTCAACACCCAGCTCAAATCAAAACTAATCATAGAGCCCTATCCAGAGAGAGAGAGAGAGTTGGCTAATATTTTACTATGGCTAGAGCCCAAAACAGAACGACTTCTGTTAAGGTCAAAATTAAACCGCAAGCACTCCTTATACCTGCAATTATTCCAGTTCTACGTTTCATTTTGACTTTGAAGGAAGTAAGAATCATCAGGTTACTAATTTGAAGTATCCATTTCATTGTCTTACATTTTGTGTATCGGAGTTCATTTACAAAACCCACTATTCATCACTACAACCAAAGGGGAGTTACGTCCCTGCATTATGCGAGACACAACTCCGTTGCATAACTCCTTCAAAAAACATAGTTCTGAGATTTGAATGAATGGCTGGATAGATCTGTGGCTTGCGCTTGCCTCAAGATAGAAGTCTTCAACCCTGGTCATACTGGGGTCCCGCTGTGAGTTCTTACTACTCTTAGTGCTCCAGAATGAGCATCAGGCTTAAAACGTCCACTAGGATGACCAAGAGCTTCGGACTCAGTGAGGAGGCTGCCTTAAGGGGATCGCCAAATTCTCGTGTAGACCAATAAAAATGTATCCCTAAACCCGAGGCTTGATTCCAGGGTGAACAAAGCTGATCTTTATGTGATTCCATAATCCTTACAGAACATATCAACTGAGGAATCTGGTAATCAGCCAGTGCATAACACCCGGCACCACAGCATGAGTGGATATCCTAAAATTATGGATCCTGACGGTAAACCTCTTGGGTATAGGTATGAGGCTATACTACGCTCTGTCACCCCTGGCCTCGAGAAACAGATGTGGCTGGTGGCTGAGAAGGTATGTTCGGTTCGATCTCCTATTTCTGTAAAGTCCCATGTTTGTTAAAAATCTGTCTTTGAATAGAGAGGTGAAGATGTGAACGGTGTACCAAAATGGTTTGCTGTTACCGTTGAATCGACAACCATTGCACCTAGAGAGGTTAAGATACCAAGTTCCAGCCTAACGGTTAACGGAACCTTTCAAGAAATGATCAGAACCCAGTGGCTAAAATGATGACGCCGCCGTCTTGTTTTCGCACCGTTACTATAGTTACTCCAGCTTAAAACCCAGGGAATCCGCAATAGAGCCCTACAAAACAGACTACCACAGCTCTAGTACTCGAAGCGCGTTAGGGAACTCGATTTATTGACTCATTTTTATAATGGGTTTTCTGGCACACCGGACACCGCTATCATGATGAATAAAACCAGATATGTTGCTTTGAACAAGATGTGCGGGTAGGTTTCACCGAGGTCCACGGCGAGTGGAACAAGATAACAGTAATGGGAGTTAAAAATGGAACCGTTAGAAAATCCTGCTGGTTTTGCTAACGGCCTGGGAAATCCTTTTGATCTTTCCTGTTGTGTATGATAGTTGGTAAACCTCGGAAAGTTTTCAAATCAAAGGTAGGTAGGTCGCCCAATTGGACCATCAACTGAAATCAGACTAATTGCTGCCAGCAACAGTTATTACGGCTGCTCGAAATTGGCCGATGAACACCAGCGAATGATGTGAGTCTAGAGTTTTGCACTTATTTCAGTGTTGCCACGCGCTGTCATGCAATCGTATCACTAATTGCCCTTGTTTTTATTGCTGTAGCTGCCGCACCCTGTCCAGTCGGTGTTAGTGACAGAACCGTTTGGCCTCGCGCCTCCGAATATTCTTCTTATGGCTCTCGTTGCCTGTGTACTAGCCGCAACGCTGTTTGTTTACATGTGGATTATGTGGTGCTCGATGTGCGTGCAAAGCTGCACGGAAAACTCCAATGTCAAGGGTGGGTATGATGTGAGGGAAAGATGTGGTGTGAGAGGCATGCGGTACCTGGTGCCTGTGCTATCTTTTTCTTACCCCTTCATTAGACTCAGATCGTGACGTCGCAAAGGCCTTCTCCGAGGGTGTGACGGACCAATCTGAAAACAAACCTCAGGCTTATTGATGATTAAGCGCATGTGCTATTCATCTGAAATCATTTTAATCTAAAATCTCTCGAATGGAAAACGTCAAGTCAACAGCTTGTTTCTAGGATTGTTCTTGGTGTGCTCTATAGAGAATGTAACCATGGGTGGTCCATCTTTCCCTGCCAATGACCCCTGTTTCTAAGCCCAGCGCACAATCAACTACTCGTCACTCTACCCCTGTTGAGAATCGATTGTCTAAATTGCCTGTTTCAGCTCATTGCAAGGACATGGCAAACCGGATGGAGATCGCTTTGGCCGAAACCGGGCAACGGGATGAGAAAATTCTGGATCTCACCAACGAAAACATCATGGTGCGAGAAGAGCTTAAACAGGAGCAGGTCTGTCATTACTTCCTGCTCACTAAATAATTGGGGTATTCTCAGACAGATTCTCGCTTTGGACGGTTTGTCGTAGCCCATGATGAGGAAACTAGCAAAGGCGGTTTAAATAATGTGGCACTGTCATGGTGGTGGTGGGATAGCTGGATGGTACATAACAAGGTGATTTTGTATGCATGATCCGCAGAGGACACGACTACGTGAGAAGAGATAGGCGAAGAGACCTTATCCACTGGTAAGAACCTCGGCTTTTGATAAATAAATCTATAGCCGGCATTGGTCAGTGCAAGTCGGTTACCTGCGGCAAAAAATCTGTGGTTCACACTGTGTTGAAATACACGCGCAGTGGTTCACACTCGTCATGTCACAATGGCATGCCACCTTGTCTAGATGATCGTTTGGTCAGATGGTATTTTGGTTGGTTGCCTTCCTATGGTTCCTTGAAGATTCTGTACTTCTCATATTATAGCCCAATGATTACCAAATTATCAAGTTATATGCTGAATAATTGGCCTTTGAAACCTCAAAACCACTGCTACCACCTCAAAAACAAGCCTCCCTCTGAGGTGGAGCATTGATACCTACCCACAGTGGTACACCATGCTAAACTACAAACAAGCCTCCCTCTGAGGTGGAGCATTGATACCTACCCACAGTGGTACACCATGCTAACAGTGGTACACCACGCTAACAGTGGTACACCATGCTAACAGTGGTACACCATGCTAAACTATAACTGCTGGAAAATCTTCACCATAGTAATGAAGCCATAATATTGGAAACAAATTGGTTGTGTTTTTTCCCACAGATCAGCCAATGAATACCCTATATAACATTTCTGCTGTAGGCAAATGTCGCTGACTATAAAGAAAAGTTAGAAGCTGTCATGTCTGAACAGTCTGATCGGGATACTCAAATTGCCACGCTGCAGACGGAGGTAAGGACCGCAGTAAATTTTAGGCAGACAGCTAGGTAAATATCGCCGGAAGTATTAGACAGACGAAGGTGAGCATCGAAGGCAATAGGAAACCGACCGAGGTGAGTTCTGCAGTAAATATGAAATAGACTGATGTGAATATTGCAGTAAATAAAGGGTAGAATGAGATAAGTATCGCAGTAAATATGTGGTAGACTGAGGTTAGTACTGCAGCAAATATTAGGCAGACAGAAATGAGTACTGCAGTAAATATTAGGCAGATGGAGGGAGTACCACAGTAAATATTAGGCAGATGGAGGGGAGTACCACAGTAAATATTAGGCAGGTCGAAGTGAGTACTGCACATAAGGCAGATCGAGGTGAGGCGTAGAACAGCAAAAGCAATGACAAGCACCTACACACTACAGTACATGTTAAATAACGAAGACTGGTTTTAGAACATCGTTCCGCCAGTTTGTGTTCTGGTGTCTCCAACTCAATTGTTTTTTATGAAAAGCTGCAATTCATGGTGCAATTTTGTGTTGCAAATCATCTGTGCCATTTGTTTTATTTTTATCATGCATGAGACTGAGTCAGTGGCCGGAGTGTGACGCGATGCAAACACCTTCCGTGTGT
>Ga0224511_10002753_pt1 | contig 12102 bp, 7 predicted proteins | sample SF_May12_sed_USG_2_FD_169988 | JGI IMG/M metagenome (GOLD analysis project Ga0224511, IMG submission 169988) | Sediment microbial communities from San Francisco Bay, California, United States - SF_May12_sed_USGS_8_1 | ecosystem: Environmental > Aquatic > Marine > Sediment | place: USA... | reverse complement strand
TTGGGATTTAATCTTCTGCCAAGCTTATTAAATGTGTCTGTGTAAGTACCTCTTTCATTTCGTTGAACACTAATTGGAAATTTAATATATCAGACAGACACATTAATTGTCCTCATTTGGTCATTAAAAAGCTATTTGATATTTAAAAAGTGCTTTTGCAGCCATTGCATAGGTAAGAATAAAACCAAACCAATTATAAGCTTTGGTTACAACAGAAAAGTGTGAAACACATTTAATTTGTCTTACACATATCCGTGTCAAAAATGATATGATTATTCACACCTAACAGGTCTAGTTCAACATTATGTTGTGTACAAAATAAAAGCAAGTGTATGTACGACCGTACGAAAATAAATTTACAGCTCCCTTTGAGAGTTTAAAACAAGAAACAACAAACAACAAACATTTTAGTTGAGGGACAAATGTTCTTAGAATCACATAGTCATATTTAAATCATAGAAAAATTGATTTCGGCAATACACTTTTTGGTTTAAACCTCTTATAGTCATTTCGTAAACTGCATGTAAGCACGTCGAATGTCTAAGTAAGTTAGACTCATCTTAGGTCGCATAAGCGTCCCTTTTAAAGTGTGAGTAGGTTAACCAAACCGCGGTGATATGGCATAATTAGTGTTAAACCCCTGTCACAACAGAGTTGCGTCCTTACAGAGTTCCCACAGCGTTCGAAAAAGTTCGAGATCGCCGAGGTGCGCGCTGTACAGTCGCCAGCAACGCTGTGTACACGCAAGTGCACGCTGTGCCATCGCACAGAACGCCATACGGCGGCGATTATTTTAAACATGCTCAAAGACAACGTCGCGGCTTGGCGTTTGCACAGCGCGCCGTGGGGACGATGTGGCATCGCCGTGGGATCTTCTAGAGCGCCGTGGGCACGTTTTGGGCGCACCGCGTGCGCGCCGTAAAAACGCTGTGTAAATCCTATATTTGAAAGCGGAGTTTTAAATACATTTTGAATAATACAAGTATTTATAAAAAATATTATAATATATTTATCATAATGAATGCAAATGAAATCTTCATTTAAATTATATAAGACTGACAACATTACATTTTGACCACAGCTTGTCATTAAATAAATAATAAGTTGTTAAACAAAAATAAACTCAAACACATTGTTAAAGCTCTTCGGTGTACACTACTTAGTATATGTGTTTGACTAAACATGTTGCAAGTACTGCAAATAGGTCACTAGATTTGCAAAAATGTGTTGCTCAAAATATAAAACATTAGTTAAAAACAACCCTTAAACCCTATTAGCACCGTGAGAACGCATTATGCACGCTGTGTGCGCACCGTGTGTGCGCCGTGAGTATGCTGCAGCAACTTTTTGCGCGCCGCCGTAAGAGCGTCGTGGACGTTGTAAGGACGCTGTGGGAACGTCGTGTGGACGCTGCAGAAAAGCTGTAAGGACGTTGTGTGCACGTTGTAGCTGGCAAACTTGATACTTTAGGAATATTTGGCGGCGACCCCACAGCAACAAGAAACAAAGTCATTATTTTATTACAGTAGCCTTTGCTAGTACAACTAGAATTTTAGTTGAGGGACAAATGTTCTTAGAATCACACAGTCATATTTAAATCATAGAAAAATGGATTTCGGCCATACATTTTTTGGTTAAAACCTCCTGTAGTCAATTCGTAAACTGCATGTAAGCACGTCGAATGTCTGAGTGAATTAGACTCATCTTAGGTCGCCTAAGCGTCCCTTGAAAAGTGTGGGTAGGTTAACCAAACCGCGGTAGTACGGCATGATTAGTGATAAATCCCTGTCACAATAGAGTTCCCACAGCGTCCGAAAAAGTTCGAGATGCGCGCTGTACAGTCGCCAGCAACGCTGTGTACACGCGATGTGCACGATGTGCCATAGCACAGAACGCCATAAGGCAGCGATTATTTTGAACATGCTATAGACAACGCTGCGGCTTGGCGTTTGCACAGCGCGCCGTGGGGACGATGTGGCATCGCTGTGGGATCTTCGCGTGCGCGCTGTAAACACGCTGTATAAATCCTATATTTGGAAGAGGATTTTTCAATAAATTTTGAAACTAATACAAGTATTTATAAAAAGTATTATTTTATCATAATGAATACTAATGAAATCTTCATTAAAATTATATTAAACTGACAACACTTACATTTTGACCATAGCTTGTCATTAAATAAATAATAAGTTGTTAAACAAAAATTAACTTTAACTAAAACACATAGTTGTAAAAACCTATTCGATGTACACTACTTAGTATATGTGTTTGACTAAACATGTTGCACGTCCTGCGTAACTATATACAACTGATAAATAATATGACGAATTGCTGCGAACAGTGCAAATAGGTCACTATATTTGCAAAAATGCTTTGCTCAAAATATAAAAAATAGTTAAAAAGAACCCTTAAACTCTATAAGCGCCGTGAGAACGCTGTGTGCGCGCCGTGTGTGCGCCGTGAGCACGCTGCAGCAACTTCTTGCGCGCCGCCATAAGAGCGTCGTGGACGCTGTAAGGACGCAGTGGGAACGTCGAGTGGACGCTGCATGAAAGCTGTAACTTGAGGCTGTAAGGACGGTGTGTGCACGTTGTAACTAGCAAACATGATACTTTAGGAATATTTGGCGGCGTCCCCACAGCGCACTGACATATTTTCTAATCGCTGAACAAACGCAAAAACGTACAAATGTTCTAGTATATTTTTTATTATGAACAAAAGTACAGTATTGAGTACGAGAAGTATGGATACACCATTTTTTTGCATCTGTGTATACATAAAACATTTGTTTCTCATTTTATTTATGGTTCGGCATAATTGGTTTAGAAAATTGTTCCTTTAATTGTCTGATACCTTTTGAAATTACTAAACAAGAAAACAATATAGTCTGCAGTAAAATAAAAGAGAGGCGCCAGACAAATAAAATCAGAAAATAAAAGCCATTAGTACTGAAAATAAATTGTTTTCAAATTGTCTACAAATGTGTTTGTCTACATAGATAAACACATTCATTCTAGATTAAAACAAATGTATACTTGCAATCTTCTTCTACAAATGTTTATCAATGAAATTCCCTTTTTATATACAATATATTTATGTAAATATTTATATAATATTTATATACTATATTGGAGAGCCATGGCATAAAACATTATTTAAGGCACACTTATAAGCTATAGTTAAACTTTTAAAGATCATTATACCATGTCAAAGTCATAAATGTAATAAAAGCATGTGTATTAAGGGTATGCCAAATAATAGTACAAACAAATTCTGAGTTTGTCGTTTAAAACTAATCACAGTTTTACACGGACACAACTGTCAATGCAATAGACCTATGGGAACATAAATAGACATTTTCATTAGTTCCTAGAGGTTATTGCTCGCTTAATTTGTCTCTTTAAGTACTTCTTTCAGGTTGGATAGTGTTGATTGAAAACTAGATGAATCTGACATATATTAAATGCCTTCACTGGGCTCAATTTGTAATTAGACGGACTACTTTACGACAGGAAAGCACGACAATTCGTTCACTGTGGTAACAATTGCCTTAGTCAAGTTAGTGGGATTAATCAATGAAAGAATTACTTTTATGTGTTTTTGTTCGTTTGATTGATTTTACACAGTCTTTACATGTGATGCACAATCTTCCAACTTAGGTTTTTATATGTTACTTTGTGTCCTACAAAAAGCAGTAGGTCGACTGAAACTATTTAGTATTAGAATAAATAATTAAGAAGATAGTCGTTTGAGTTATGTTCATAAATTTGTGTATTTGATACTAATATCGCACACAATTAATGTTATTAATTAACAAACAAATTTAAAAAAAAGAACGAATCAATGGTATGATTGCATGTCCGGAACTCGCTGCTATGTAGTAGTAAGAATTGTCCACGGTATCTAGGCAATCCTCGATGTCCTCTAAGTGTCTGGTAATTTCATTTCTTAATATCATGAGGTCATAAAGACATGATGTCTAAGCTTGAGCATTGCCGGAATAGCCAATACTTGAACCATGTACACGGTTTTATGACCGATAGTTCATTTGGCAATGCGGCTGCCTGCCAAATCCAGCCATAAGTTCGATCACCCGAGCCACATAATGTTACTTATGTTACATGACGATTTGTTCAAGAAATGATTTCTACTGCAATAGGTCTCTATCTGACAATAAATAGAGTAGTTGTCAGTTACTATCATTTCTATATGCATAAGGTTTTGGTCTAGTGGTCATGTGAGGGACGACCTAGCTTAAAGATGCTAGGTCTGTATCTTGATACCCTTATAATCGGTCAACTAAATGAAGTAACATTGCAAAAGTAATTACAAAATTTCGTGACAAATAATGTGTTTTGGACACTTTTTTAAATACAACAACAACAAAACATAAAATCAAACATATTAAGCCTTGCCAGAACCGCGAATGAGCTATTTAACTGTTTCAAGGCAATAGGTCGGAACGTAAAAAAGCTGAATTTGCGGGCCACACATTTGCAACAAATTTATGTTTTCTGTAATATTTTAACAGACTATTTTACTATTATTTGTATCGATTTCTTGATTGGGCGAAAGATTTGTTCGGCTTCACACCGAGGTATTTTAAAGAAGAATATTTAAGTGTATTCGGGGCCGTTGAGTTGGTTTTTCGTTTTTCTTGTTATATTAATACAGTAAAAAGATCTAGAGCGTCTTGGACATGTTGGTCCCAAAGTGGCTTTTCATAGAACTCAGGTGCAAGATATCAAACAAAACGAGTGTCTGTCGACAAGAAGGTGTAGAAATCATTTGTTTTACAAACAAGTATACAACGAAAACCTGAATAATGTTGTAAAATTCGACCGAAAATCTTTGTAGTCTTCTAAAGAAATATTAATACCGTCAGCTTTTATTGGTCTAGCTTCTCTCTTTTGTTTTACTGTAGTAATATTGTTTCCTTATTTATTTCTTTTAAAAGGTATCAGACAATTCCAGAAACAATTTTCTTGATGTAATTTTAACGCAATAAAGCCACAGTCATACATAAAATCAGATAATAATGTTCTATTTATTAACAAATGCAATTAATTCCTACACATAAATTTGTGTATTTACATCGTGGGTTTAGTTCTTTTTGTATTGATTTTAACCCTCATTCTGTATTAATTAAATTGACTTGAGGCACTGTTTTAATTGTACTTCTGTCAAGCAGTGACTAAACATACACATGTATCTTGAAAAATTATGAACTCTATCATTGTGTGTTCAAATTTGGGGATTCTTCACAATTTTCTGCAATTTCAAAGCTACCAGTGGTCATTTTGTGAACATACACTTGACTAAACATTTTTTCTTAAAACTAAAACATCGCTTGATAGAGAATATGCACTAGATAATGTTAACAACATTTTGAACAATTTGTTTTTCTATGGTCAGCATAGCTAATAACTTATTTCTATTTTTTTATCAAGGCAATGACTGCTAAACACATCTTAAAATAGCTTTCCCAATGACCAAATGAGGACATTTATTGTGTTTGTCTGATGTATTTAATACCAATCAATGTTTGTCTGAACGAGGCAAAAACTTTAGCAGAAGAATAAACCCTGCTACATGTACATGTAGTTATAAAGATTTCAAAGTTGTTTTAGAGAATTTAATTGTATTTGACAGAATTCTAGATTCCTTTTTTCTTTATGGGTAGCAATTTTCTTTGACATTTAATGAAAACCACTGGATTCAATACTTTCCGTTGTTCCAGTCAATTACTTAAACATTAAATCTTTAAATATATTCAATATCAGAATCATTATCAAAAAGCCACATATAACCAACTGAAATCAAATTCAACTAAGGCAGTCCACGAGACATTATATATTTATGCCACCGCAATATGTCATCGGATTTTAAGGATTGTTGTAGCATATCTTCTGCACATCGTCTCAGTAAACAAAACATTGAAGGCAAGTTTTGCTACAATGTTTTAAAAACATGAATGAGATATAGAACGGCTACTAAACGAGGCTCAAATATTTAACCTTTAATTATGGCATCGACCTTGCGCCAATATGGCTGACTCATGCCTTCTTCAAATAGCCCCAGTAAGCACAACAGTTAAACCATGTTTCGTAAAAATCATTAAGAATGTGGGAGATATGGAACAGACATGCACAAGTTATGCACGCACAGACGGACGGACGGGCGGACGGACGGACAAACAGAAAGACAGAATGACATACAGACAACGAGCATTTCTAGGACCCCCTCCCGCTTCGCTGTGGGTGATTGGAAATGCAATAATTATAAACTTAACATTAAACTGCTTTATACAAACGTGCTTATGCGAGGTGAGTACATTTTCATGTAATTCAATATGTTATTATATTACTAAAATATTCGACTACTGATTAACATATTACATTATTATATAAAACAATACAGGTATAAAGTACAATACAATATAATACAATGAAAATACATAACAAAGTATACATTAAGTTTGTTTTTGGTCAAGTTAACTTATGAGCACAACATTGCACCGTTGCATCATTTTATCTATAATGTTCGTACACAATATGAAGTTTGTTGACAACATTCAACAAGTGACATACTGGCCTAATGATGTTTCTGGAATTTACGTAAGTATAAAGATTCAACTTTTTTCTGGTATCGACCGAAATGAAGCAGATTTCTCAGACTCTCCTATAACAAATACTTGTTAAAGAAAACGGAAAACTTCATTGTGAATGTCTAACATTAATGGGGACACATATGCGCTGTTGTGTTTTTAAACTATCATTATTTGTCATTTTGTAGCAATTATAACTATGTGACCTGTTCAAAACATGTATTGACATGTAATTATTATGGGTGTACAGGGTCAGTATAAGATACAAATAGCCAAATACATACTTAAATGATTCCGTAATCCGTATCTAATACTTTTCAAAATAACCCACTTTTGTGAGTGTTTATGTTTAATTTTATGGGCATGGTACGAAACTATGAAAGGATAAGTGTCATAAGGCATTTATATTGTTTCGCAATCATTTAAATATTTTTAACACATATTACTTAGCATGAATTGTATGTTATTTACATTTGAATATAGTTCACCTCATGCGATCAGGGGCGTCAGTGGTGTGGCATCTTTCTGTATAACAGCTTCAGTAAAACCAAGGCTGTTCTTTCTTAGAACTTAGAAAATGGAGTTCCGCTCATGCGCTAGGGGGCTTCAGTGGTGTTACATAATTCATTACTACTGATGAAAAGCTTCAATAAAACCGAGGCTGCTGTTTTATCGTGCAGGCTATGCTTCCTAAGCGCTTTCCCTTTAATCAGTTTAATTTAAGTACTACAGCTGGTGTTTAGTGCCTGTGTGGCGTCTGTAAAAAGTCGCCCCGAACTACATCATTGTGTAGTTATATTTTTTGATTTCCAGGAGTGTACATGTATGTTGTTTACATTGGAAAATGGAGTTCCGCTCATGCGCTAGGGGGCGTCAGTGGTGTGGCATCATTCATTACTACTAATGAACAGCTTCAATAAAACCGAGGCTGCTGTTTTCTCGTGAAGGCTATGCTTCCTGAGGGCTTTCCGTTTCATCAGTTTGATGATAGAAGAGTCATCACACCGAAGCTCATGGCTTTGTCTGCAGTTTATCTCTGGTGGTCATCTCTTTCATTAATGAATGAGCTATTCTTTTCACTGCTTCACATGCAGTATCACAGACATAATGAGTATTCAGAAAGACAGTGTCGTCAATGATAAGTGAGTTTATTTGTTTGCAATATCAGTGCTCACATCAGCCAGGATGGTTACCATTGGTGAAGCACCTGGTTGAACACTGGGTACTATCTCAAAATAGGCTGCTAGGCAGTCAAGAAGCCCATGCTCGGCTTTGAAGCTGGTGTGTGATTTTCAGGAAAACAATGAGTGACCCTTACTCAATGGATGAACTCAATCTGAGATTATACTTTGGAAGTGCCACATCTTCACATCTACACAACCACTTCAGAGTTTTGAGTAGAACTTGAAGCTTTATCTTTCTTTGTAATGTTGGTTTTACGAGTTGCAAAGTCTTTGTGTAATAAAGGGGCCTAAATAGCTGTCAAGAAATAAGGGAGATAAGCATGTCAAATAAAGGTTGAAAACTGTTTTCTGCCTTCATTACCATTCCATTTCGTTTTTTTTCAGTTCAAGCTTTCAAAATCATCAAGTTCTTCTTTTCGTCATAACGGGGCAAAGCTAAACACTTCATCAAGTTTGTCTTTATGTTACTGTTACGATGTTATTGTAAGACTTTATCTGACCATTTTCCGCCCAAAAAATCTTCTTCGTTGAGCTGGCCTACAGGGCCATGCTAGATTTTTAGATCCATTTTTTCAACGCTGTCCAAACTAATACAAATACAAAAGCAAGTTCAACATTCTGAGAACATACAATACGTGACATACTTGCCCCATATTGCTTCTGTAATTGACATAATTGTATTAGGGTAAACCGTTTCTTTCTGGTATCGATCAAAACGAAGCAGATTTCTTAGAATATCGTCAAATATTTGTGAACGAAAATAGAACGCTGCACTGTGAGTGCCTAACATTAGTGGAGACACCGTTCCGTAAGGTTTTTTCTAACCATCATTATGTGTCATTTCATAGCAACTATAACTGTGTGGGGTGATTAAAATATTTAATGGCATTTTAAGGGTTGGTATAATTACATGCAAAAAGCCAAATGAATGTTTAAACGGTTCTATTCTGTATCCAATTTTTACAAATTTAGTAAACCCAGTTTGGCTATGGGTTTGTATGAACTTTTATAAGCATGGTATAGTTGTGATAGCATAATTGTCATACAACATTTATATTGCTTCGCAATTCCATTGATTACGTATTTCCAAAGCTTTATATATGATTTGTTTGTATTTTATATCATTTAATTTGATATTTTAAGTATATTTATATTTTTCATAAAAATACAAAATGCGAAATCATATTTGTTGACACTTAAAATATATACGGTAGTGTACGTGTAACTTGTTTTAAACCTTATAATTTATTTGAGTAAAAACGACAGTTCTAAGGAAGCATAGTTTTATTGAAGATGTTAAAGATGATACATTTAAACCGTATTTAAGCAATGAAACATACTCCCGTAATAAGAAACTGCAAACTATAGTAATCCATGCATGTAAAAAAATCACCGAAAACATGGCTTTGTTGAAAATGTGTGGCCCGCAAAGTCGGCTTTGTTTATTTACGTTTCGATTCATTGCGTTGAAATAGTTACATATGTAATTAGCTTGACTGTAATCGTTATTCTCAGTTGACTCGGTGGTGCATAGGTAACGCACCCGCTTTGGGAGCGGGTTCAATGCCCGCACCGGCAATGGTTTTATGTTTGAGTTTTTGTTTTGTTGTTGTTGTGTTTTTACTTTTTGTCCCCAAACACATTATTTGTCACAGAATCTTGCAATTTCTTTTGCAATATTAATTTATTTAGTATACTTAACATATTGCAAGATGTGTGACCGATTATAAGGGTATACAGATACAGTCCTAGCATCTTTAATCAATGGTAATAAAAGATGCCACACAACTGACGCCCCCTCCCTAGCGCATGAGCGGAACTCTATTTTCAGATGTGAACAACATTCAATCCATTATCCCAGAGGACCAGAAAAATAAAGAAGATATAGATACGGTACGCTAGTTTCTATAACTGGATGCTTGGCCTACATGTTTAAAAGATGGATTGCTTTATGTGTTGGCTGCCGAGATAGCTTTTTTACCATGTGTCGCCCAATTTTTCCTTGCTCTTGACATTAAAACGATGTCCTTTTCAGTAAAAGCATTGTATATTTTTCGAAGTAGTCACAAATGTAATTTCAGGCCTTGTTTCCTGAGGGCTACCCTTTCTTCAGTTTAATTTAACCAATAATATTTAAGCTTTTCTTCATTTACATGGAGTTAATCTTTTGTTTTTATATTTTGAACCGTCTAAAATTATTTAAAAAAATAAAAGTTACCTTTTTTGCTGGAATTAAAAAGGAAATAATTTCTTATCTAATTAACTCCCTTTAATATAAACAGATTTTTTTTCAATCTTGTTTATAAACTCAATTAGTTTAATTTGGTTTAAAGCGAGTTGGTGGTGAGTCCTATGTCATCTTTCTAAATGATATTAAGTTTTAAGAAACTTCTACATAGATTCAAATATGTAAATCCATTATAGTGCTCGTACATTAATGTTTTTATTAAAACATGTAACATATTTACAAGTGTAGTGCTTTCAGCACAAACCTGCCAGCGAGCAAACATGATAATACATATAGACATTTTATCATGATATTTAAAAGTTTGCATTTTAATTTATATTTTTGTAAGAAAACACAAAGAGCGCATACAACATTTATTTTTGAAAGACAGCGAACATAGTATTTGTGTTTTTACCAATACAATTTGGTGTAGTATGGTAACGGATCTAATTTGAACAATTATTTTGTCAGGGTCTTTACATGTACTACAACATGTGATCGAATTACTCTTTCGTAATTTGTTTCTCGGCTAATTTTCTTAAACCAATTCCACTGATGAGTACCGTTGAGGCGTGTTTATTCGGTTAGGACTTGTAACAGGTCCACCGTCCTCGGATATTAGTTTTGTATCATTATTGTCTTTTTTTAAATGTATGTAAAAGACCGTAATTTCAGACCGATGCTGCAAATGACAAGACATACAATGTCATGGATGGGTTGTATTTAATCTCATTTAGAACATGAATTTTAAAGGGTGTTTCCTCCATCAGCATTGATCTTCCTAAACGCAAACACAGACTTATTTATTGTCATTTTCCCGAATTCAGTTTAAACTAACGTCATGATAAGTGTAAGTTTTTATTAAAGATTCTATGTCTGTATCTTGAGACCAGAAATGTTAACATGTTTTACCATAAACAAAAAATCATATTTTCGAAAAAAAAAACTACATTGTTGAAATGTGTGGCCCACGAATGTGGTTTTGTTTATGTTTTCATGCATAAGTTAAAAAGCTTGACTACGATCGATTCATTAATATGGCTCGGGGGCCTAGAGGTTAAGTTTCGGACTGGTGTGCCAGAAGTCCCGATATCAAATCCCATGTCTGATAAGGACTTTAAGTTAACTTGTTTGTTGAAATCTTTTGTTGTTGCATTTGTACGTTTTTAGTCCAAAACCATTTGTCATGACATTTTGCGATTTGTTTTGTGATGCTATTTCATTTAATATACCTTTTATGCTGCAGTGTTATCTTTTTTTGCGAATTTTAAGGGTATCAAGTTAGGGACATATTATCTTAAAAGATGCTATGCCTGTATCTTTTATGTCAGAATTGTTTACATCTTACATTTTAACCATATTTAAGCAGCGAAACTTAGGCCCATATACTGTTTCTACACTCCACTCACACTTACTGAGTAAAGCCGGGGGTAATCCTTTCTAATCCTCTTAAATAGTCTAACGGTCAAAGGTACCCTCAAGTCGAGTTTGGTTTGGTATTCACAAACACGAGTACACGTCGAGTAAACCTTAAAACACGAGTGGGCGTTGAGTGATGGGAACAGTCATTTGAGCCTCACTCAAATTTAAAAAAATGATTCTTAAAACTTATTCTAATTGAAAATAATTATCTGACACATTGTCATTTTATTGTCATAGGTTTTCTCTAAATAGTTGTTAAATACTTTATATAAAATTGGTTCACATTTGTACATAAATGTTACATAATTGCAAGGGTGTTTTAAAGCGTAAGTTTAATGCAAACGGACCATAGTAGCTTTGTCATTTAAAATACTTATATTAAAAATTGGTTGCGATATAAGTAATAATTTAATTATCTCATATTAAATTGCAGACATTAAAAGAAAAATCATTGATGGGGAAGGTTTTATCAAGTAACACATTTTTTTGCAGAGTGACCCATGCATATTTAATGAATAATGTCCTTTAAGGTTTTTTTTAATTTATATTTAATATTGTCGGTAAGACAACACCAGAACGTACTACCCTGTGCGAACAGACACTATGCCCACGGAATCACAAAACACCCGCTTGGTTTTTTCTGTTATACATGTAAATTGCGC
>Ga0224511_10002752_pt1 | contig 12105 bp, 5 predicted proteins | sample SF_May12_sed_USG_2_FD_169988 | JGI IMG/M metagenome (GOLD analysis project Ga0224511, IMG submission 169988) | Sediment microbial communities from San Francisco Bay, California, United States - SF_May12_sed_USGS_8_1 | ecosystem: Environmental > Aquatic > Marine > Sediment | place: USA... | reverse complement strand
TACTAAGGATTTTCTCTTCTTCGTCCTTTCTTGATTTTTGTTTTATCTCTTCAATTTATATTGTATTTTTTCACTTTCCTAAAATTGAAAATAAAAACAGAAAAATCCGAAAACCACAAAATATAGTTATTTTAATGTCTGTTGCGTCTTTGTATACTTCGTGTTTTGTGATGTTCTGTGTGTTTTTGTACGGGTCATTTTGTCATGGTGCCCATAAACTTGACTTGTCAACATTGTTAACAACATTTTTAATTTGAACATATATTCCGTTTATATTTAAAAACGTCTTGTCAAAAGCCACCAGGCATACAGCTTTGATGTTTAATATGTAACATCATCTAGTGGTCCTCTACAAATACTGTTCAAATTATGCCTCTACAGTCAAGAGGGGCCCTGTCAGGGGGGCTAATCGGATTTATATTAAGCTATATAGGAAACACTATATAGGAACATCTTGTAAAATATAACAAGCCCTAGAGCTTTGATATTTGGTTCATAACATCACATAGTGGTCATCTGTAAGATTGTTTTCAAATAATGTCCTTGGGATCAAAAGGGGTCCTACCAGAGGCCTTATTTGTTAAATCAAGTTATTTGTGTAAATTCTAAAAGATTCTTCTCAAAGATAAAAAAAACCTTACTCTTATTTATTTGGTATAAAAATTCAGCTTGTGGTCCTCTAAAATTGGAGAAAAAATACAACAACATTTAAACCACTGGTTTTATTTCGAAATAATTTCACAAAAGTCCTTGGTGACACACCGTGACAGTGTACAAAGTTTGTTCAGATTAAGCTATTGATCCATTGTTTTCAAATTGTGCTTTTTGGGTGAAAAGGGGCTCCACTGTGACTTTTTAACCAATTTCTCAGGTGAGCAAACCATCGCACTCTGGGCCATCTTAGGTAGATAGATCTCATTGAGGAAAAGTGCAGTGCATAAAAATCATAACTAAAATATTCATACTCTCTGAGTTATTGCCCTTTGTTCAGTTTCATTCTTGAATTTTGTCCGGAGCACAAGAACCATAACTCTAGGCATCATACTTTTGGAGTTATTGCTCTTTGTTGATTTGCATGCTTGAATTTTGTCCGGAAAATAACTCATGTTGTTCTTAAATTTATTATTGCTTTTTACTATTTATTGGTGCCAATATGTTTAATGTCACATTGAATACAAAACATGTTGAGGTACTTGTCTCAAGGCATCTTTCGGGTGCATTTGTCATTTCTGTGACAACTCTTGTTTATTATCACGTTATTTATTTATCTTATCTAGGAAACACAACGAATCCTCCTAATGGTAAGCATACACATTTTCATAATTTTATACTAACCCTCTTGATACGATGTGTCGCACACAAAAATCAGAAAAATATAATGTTTTATGCCGTTTACGCTTCCCCAATTGATTTAACTGTATTTTAGTTACAATAGCAGTGTATGAACATTTCTTGCATGTGTTTTGATATTCATATTCCTAAATTAGTATGTCCATATTACAACCATTTGTCTATATTATTATCTTTATGCTCATATCCTGTCAGATGTTAAAGTCCCACTTATATAACAGCGTTTTAACCATAATTAATACACATATGTAGTTTTAATAACGACACATCAAGCAAACACAACATAAATGCACATAGAATTATAAGCTAGATACCATATATTTCCCGATCGCAATAATTTGGTATATGAAAATAAATTGAGTCTGTAATTTGACTGGAATACAAATGTATGATTTGAATGCAGGTTAGTGTTGATAAACAAATTCAATATAAATTGAAGAGATGTTTTAACTTGATTATGTGAATTAATTTCGTACATAAGTGTAAACTTTGTTTTAGTCTACATTTAAACTTTGATAACATCATGTACCTATGTACGCTCTGTTTAAACACAGGCATATCGTTTTGTGAAACTGGCTATGTGCTATTTACAATAGCCGGGTTGACGCACTTGTCATTTCATATATCATCATTACATCAATCGTCATTGACTGACTTTATAGTAGTGTTTTGGTAAAACAGTAAACGTTTAAAAATATGCTTTGTTAATTTGTTTTTACAGGCTGTGGGGGTACATTTGGAGGAAGACAAGGGGTAATTACCTCTCCAAACTTCCCATCTAATTATCCAAACAGGGCCCTCTGTTACTATAACATCACTGTGCCGGCTGGTTTTGTTTGTTTTACGTTTACATTCTTCGAAACAGAGGGTTGTTGTGATAACGTTCGATTTTATGATGGTCAGAGCAGTACTCATTTTGAAAGGTTATATTATTTATTTGATCTCCTCAATTTATATTACCAACAGAAGCACCTTGTGTTGAATAACATAACGGTTTAACAGGATATTGATGCTGTAGTATTTTATATGATAACAACTGGACGTTAAGAGACAACATGGTTTCTTTTGTTAAAAACAACGAAAAATGTATCTCAATCCCGAATCAAGTTTTGCTTACAGTTAACATAATTGCATCTTTTTATGTAATTCTATGTGTATAAGTACAATCTTTGTTTAAGTTATTGTTAACAAATACATATTTTTAAAACAAAGTTTTGTTAATCCGTATATTCTAGTGAGACACATAAACGCAACACATTGCTATTTTGTAATCTTAATTGGAAACAATATCATATTTGGATGAAAATATCAACAAAGCAACATGTTGATAAAAAAAAGCTCTAATTTTAAATACTTTGCCATTTTAGCAATTTACTTAACATTAGAACACCAGTTATCTGTTAACTTAAATAATTGCCATGTTCTTATGTAAATATTAAGCAAGTTGACCCACGATACACACATTACCTGTTCTTCTTCGCACTGTTTTACTTGGTATCGAAAAGCACATTTGGTGTGTATAATATTTATAGCTTGAAAGTTCAAACAATAGGTGTAGCTTTTTCAGTCACCTTTTTTCATCGGCGTCCGCGTGAAAGTTAACACCTGTTCCTGGGTTAAGAAGTGGAATTTGAGTCGTTCTAAAAATCTCATTAATCACTTAAAATTTCTTTATTAGCACACCTACTGGGTTTAATTAATTAATTAAATATTCATTTTAATTACGTTATGCCTCTTTTTGTTAAAAGACGAAGATGTATCATGCTTCACTATTTGCTATTACATTTCACCTAAAACATTTTGGTATTTCAGGTCACTGACAAGAACCTTTTTGCAATGTTGGTTTGTTATAATAACATTTTGATGGCAAATTTAACATAGAAATTTATTTTTACAGTGTTTCTGGATTACCGTCAACACCGTTTATAATATGCGGCACCAGCTCTTACGTCAGAGTTCGATTTTATTCCGATAGCAGCATTACTCGAGGGGGTTTTCGGGCAACATATAATATGAGTAAATATGTGTATTTAGTGTGTTTCGTACCTCAATTTAAAATATGTTAATAAATAACTTAATCGCTCAATGAATCAAATATTAAAGTCATCACTATTTTCCATATTTAAGGGTTTTGTTAAGATGAACACACACAAAATAAAATAGAACAATATTTTACAACGCATATTGTTTAAAATTAAAACATTCTTTTATCATTCCCTTAAGCCTGTGTTTAAACTTTCCTAATACTAAAATACTTTTTTTGTTATATTGCAACAAAACCTTTTATGGTGCAAGTAATAAAAGTCTCAATATTAAGGTTTCAATTATTTACATGCATACATGTGCATGTTGTTTTTGATTTGTGTATTTTTTTCTTGTTTTAGGTTATACTATACCAACTACACCCGCGCCTACTCAACGTAAGTAAAGAGTATATGTGACATTTGTAGAATATGAAACATAGGACAGAAAAAATACATTATATTTTAAAAGCCCCTTGCCATGGTAATGGAAACTGCATTTAAATGGACTCCATGCGTATATACACCGATAATAACAACAAACATGAAAACTATTCTTATATTAACATTCATTTCTTTTAAAAATATTTGTAAAACGGTTAGAGACCTGAAAATATATAAAACGTTATTTCTGCAAATGGCAATGCGGAAATTGACGTAACATTATTGTTTTTGTTGAAGTCCCTCACGTTTTCACACCACTGAACTCTGACAAATTTAAATGAAGTAAATAAGAGCGTGCAGTTGGAGTGTAACATGTTTCGTTTCAACATTATTTAATGCAAATATAACACATGTACAATTTTATACACATCAAAACTAGCGCATACAATATTATGTACAGGATGGAGACAAATAACATATGAAATATATTTTAATATCGATGAAATTGTAAGAAAAGATAATTATGCCTATCGAATGCAAGTTGAAAAAGGACCTTACAATTAACAAAGAAAACTCAATAACTTTACGCCGTCTCTCTCTATTTTTAAAGCTGTAATAAAACGGGTGTACATCAGAGAGAATCACTTAACCTTAAAACGAAGAATATGTTCTATATTGCGATAACCTTTTTTCTAATAATATACAATGCTAAATTTGGCTGCTTCGATCGTTATTTATGTTACGCCTATTTTAAATAGAAACAGTCAACATTTTTAATGAAACGAAATTGCAGCTCCATAGATATGTTTTCAGAAAAGGTGTTTGAAGAGAGTCTTTACACTTTCAACATGCGATTTTGACGTTACGTCCTACTGACTGCAGCTACAATATACTTGCCTTGGTCGTTAATGTTTGAGAATAAAATATGAATATAAAAACACAACATTGATTAAATAATTGCAGAATCATGTACATGGCTATTTAGATCGCTGGTTTGTCTCTTGGGAATGTAAATAAGTTTAAATATTTTAGCACGGTTTGCTTTAACATTTGTTATGTTTCATATTCGATAAGTTCAACACTGACCATCAGCAGTGTTTGTTAGAATATTATCTATAATATCATATAACAAGATATCATATTTTCAATAGTTTCAACAATTTCACAGTGTAGACAACCGGTATGCTGGATATTAATGAATTGTTTCCCAAGCACAAACACGACCATCCCTGACGTTCTCTTATAGGAACATCTCTGACTGACTGGAAGTGCATTTAATTAGAACGCCGATGTCGCTGTAATTTGACTGCATGCACACGTATTCAAATGCATATCTCGATTTACTTACCTGAATTTTATTGTAAATCGTTAGGGCATGGTGACAAAATGACTTGTAATAAAGCAAACACACGGAACAGCACAAAACACACAGCACACCACGACGCAACAGGCATTAAGCATAAACAATTAAAACACGCTCACAATTTAGGCTTAACCATGTCTGTATTGTTTCAGCGCCAGGCTGCGGCGGAAACTTCACGAGCAACCAGGGTACAATTACCAGTCCGAATTATCCGCGGACATATCCATCAAACCAGTTATGTTCGTACACTATTACCGTACCAGCGGGAAGAGTTTGTCTGTATTTTGAACAATTTAGTACGGAATCAAGTTACGACACGGTATTAATTCTAGACCGCAGGAGCGAACTGCGACAGTAAGTCCATTTTTGTTTATTGTTTTCGTTGGGTTTAAGAAGGCTCAGATTAATACGTTTGTGTTTTACACAGGTTTAGTATTATAGTAGAACTACGCCGTATATCTATAGTTATGGGTTACATAAAATGCTATGCTATGACATCGAGGATGATCGGTGTTTAAAAATGTCCAACCGGCTGTTATGCTTTCTGCATATGTAATAAACAAAAAGATGAGAGTGTTTGATCTGTGCCATAACATCCCCACAAACGAAATAGTTTAAAGCTGATTGTATGTGGAATTGTAATCTAAAACAATAAGAATAAAGCATACTTTTACTTAATACATGTTATACCGAACGACATGCAAACAATGTAATGGTGACTGTGGTGTATAAATCTTAAAATCTTAAGCTTTGCCATTGTAAATACCACCCAGTAATGGTATCTATCGCCTGTTTTAGATTATTCTTTTAACAACTGACTTGTAAAGAATGGTTATGAGTGTGAATTTGCTTAATATTCATGAATATACATGCAAACTATATCTTGGCCTCATCCATCCGGGATAAGTAGCTGATGTCGCTTTTAATTGCATTTTTTCGGCGCAGCTGTTAAGGCTCGCTCTGACCAAGGGCGGGGGGTGATTTGGTCAATGACACATGTTGTAAACAACGCTCATTAATAATTGTAAAATCAATATAATATATTTTACTAAATAACGTCATTTGAGCATTTGGACCAAAAGTCACACGTCGAGTCACATATTTAAACAAGCTCAGTGATTAATTCAAATCCTTAAGTACACGAGTACATGTAGTCGTTCAAGAAAAAAGTATTATATAAATCATTGCCGTCTCAGATGTTAATCAAATTTCTAAATATAAAAAATTGCATACAATAGTGCGTTTGAACGGCATAATGTATGCCTCTCTATCCCTTACTATTTGTTTCATAACTAAATAATGCTGGTATTTTGTTTGGGTGTGGTGGTGAATCAACAGAAAACTAAAAATTATGAATGGTACCACTTAAATTGAACTGTAGTATCAGCCAAACACGTGATATCAGCTAGAGTAGAATGCTATAAATACATTGTACAAGAACAGTTTAAAGCGTTGTCTAGCGGCTAACGAGATTGAAATATAAATTTTCGATACCGACTCGCACGGCGTCAAAACCGCTATACGTCTTTAAATTTATTTGTTTTTTTGTGGTTGTTCTCTGTTTTGTTACTATTTGCACTTGTTTATTGTAAACATTTTATACCATTTTAATCACCTAATAGACGCATCAGCATGTAACAATGTTTATAGTACTCGATCACATATAAATGATTGATAATTGGTCTATTTCAGAGAGAGTGGGAATGTATCACCTTTTATTGTGTGCTCTTCTTCTGAGTATATACGTGTAGTTTTCCGATCCGACTCATCATCTGAAAGAGACGGATTTGTTGCAAACTACTTTGCTGTAACAGACGAGCTTCATAGTAAGTGTTGTAAATTCAATAATTAAACTATCCTTTGTCTGATAATTGCATCACTAACCACTTAGTTTTAACATATGTTAAGGAGATGAAGTTTATAAAACTGTTACAATCCTTTTCTTTCTACGACCATCTTCACTCCTAGTTACCTATCGACAGTACGCCTTCCTGTTCTGGTCTTCATGGTTTACGCATCGCTTGTCTGAATACTTATTATAATATGAAAGCCATATCGCTTCATTATAATATTACTGACCAATTATCGGACTAGGTGATGGTAATAGCGCTTTGTATAGGCATGATTGACAAGTGCATACAATAGATGGTCCGACAAAGCTGGTCCGTCAAGACGCCATTTTTGGGCGGGCTGTCGATAGGTCATTTGCCAGCACACGACATGGTCAGTGCAGAACATAAGTACAAGTTGATTTGTCAAATGTTAATGCTTACTGTCATGTTTTAACCTGTAAAACAACCCGTGGAAGGACTGTGTGAACAAGTAATGGTAATATTTTATGTTTGTTTGGAAATGTTTGCCATCAAACCGACGAACCCCTTTTGCTCTTATCAGATACTTTATAAATAATGAATAACTTAATTTTGGGTCACTGACAAGGGACGGATTACCTTGCGGGTGTTTTAGGTAATACACAGTAACAAATCAGCACATAGGAATATAATGTTGCTGTTTGGTCATAATGTACTCTATATTCAAAGCTGTTGACAAGAATGAATAGTGAAACGGATAACATGGAGGAAAATCATCTACATGTACCTATGCTCAATGTAGAGGTCGATTAAACCCATGTACATTTTAAAAAAGTTTCGTTTGTTTTCCTTTAAAGAAATTGTAAAGAGTACAGCCAATAGAAAGTGTTCACTTGTAGCTCGTTGGCGAGCCAAATTTAAAGCATAATGCTTTCTTGCTTCTGATCTGGGTTTTTTGACTTCTTAAAACTCGTTTCAATGAGACGGTATCTATATATAGACTTGGCGATGAGGTGTGACGATTATAGGTTACAACAACTAGTTTCACAATCAATCTTGTTAATATTGTTTACAACATTCTTTCGTTGAACATCTTATCAATTTATACTGTGTATAAAACAATGTTCGTTCTATTCTTTAGAATTTAAATGAGGTGGGTACAACTCATATACATTTTTGTAAAGATATAAAATTTGCGTACGATGACAAAACCTGCAATAATGACATTCAGTAATATTTAAACGATTTACTTCTTTTTCTGTGCAAAATTGACTAATGTTCGATATTTTTATATTTTTTAATATTTAGCTAGCGTGTTGCTTAATGAATAGAGATTTAGAATCTTATAGTTATTTGCTTATCTGCCTTCTAAAGTTGCTATGGTAATCATTTCTGCACAATCAGGTTCTTCTGTGAAATAACTTTTTAATGTTCTTAAGATTTATTTGTAGAAGTTTATACACAATATATGTTAAAAGTAATAGGTAGAAGGTTTGATATAGTCTTTTTTAAATTTAACATTGTCATAACATTATTTGAACTTGGATTTTATTATTTTGACGTTATTTTCTTTCTATGGTGGTTTGACTTTACGTTCGAATGTCACAAAAGTGTGCTCATTCAAATGTACATATCTTAAGAACTAAACAAGATAGCTTAATAAAATATCAGCATTTGTGTAGTGCAGTTTGCTTAATAATACACATGTATAAACGGAAAATCACATTTTTATGTCATTAATGCAGGTTTGCTCAAGACTAGGCACATATATAAATTATAGCTTAAGTCTAAAATTGCAAGTCAAGTGTCATTTGCAGATTGCTCTTATGGCGAGTTTCCCTGTGATATGGATCGGTGTCTGCCCATCGACAACCTTTGTGACGGCACTGCTCAATGTTTCGATGGATCGGACGAACACGCCTGTTGTACGTCTATATTAGTATTTTGTTTTTGTTTTGTCTTTAAAGTTGGACATCGCGTAAATTTCTTTTTTACATAGTTTGTATTTGTTTGTTTAAATTTGTTTTAAATACATCAGCATGAAGCAATGCAAATGAAAACGTAAACCATGCTTAATTATCTGTTAAAGCACCTATCCCAGTCTTGGTTGAAATGAACATTTTAAAATAAAATGTCTGCAAAGGATTAAAACACATAATGTGTATATCAAGTTACTTTTTAAAACTAGATTATAGATACGTTTCTCACTCAAAGAAATGTCAGTATAGAATTGTAACATTTATTTTGCATTAAATATAAACCGTTTCAAACACTTCATATTGTTAACATTGTTCTAAAATTAGAATGATCTATAAACGTGCGGTGTTAGTTTAGCTATTGCAAGGTGCGCGAAGAAGGGAATTCCGTTATATTTATAAATTAGTGAATCCTTTCAGGACCAGATGACGCGCGTGTTTGTTTAACATTTTTCTAACAACAACGAGGAATTGCAGTGAAATTGAAAGAAGTATTGTATTGATAATAATTATCTGTGATATACTGCTGTTTATTTTTATTTGTTTTAATTTTGGGAAATAAAATCCGCCATGGCTGGGATAGACGCTTTAATAGTGAAAAAAGTGTTTGTACGATAAAGCCTTTGTTTTGCTTTACAACTGATACGAATTGAAACACTATTTATTGTAGCATGTGATGAAATGCTCAGCTGCAGCCGTCTGTATGAACAATGTATAGGACCATCGCTGGCGTGTAATGGTATAAGTGACTGTGAAGAGTCTAATGACGAACTCAGTTGTGGTAAGTTAGCGACTTTTAAATGTCACCCGTACTAAATAAGTGTGTGTTTGTATTGTTTAGTGGTCATCTGGGATCATAGATTGTATAATGTGAACAATATATGTGTGAACAATATACGTATGAACAATATAGTTCTGCCCGTGTGTAAAGGGGGCGGTCGGTAGTATGACATCCGTTATAACCGTTGATGAACAACTTCTTTATATTTTAGGACTTCCTATTGTTTTGCACCTGAAACTAGGGCTTCTTTTGATCACAGTGACCTTGTTTATCAATATGTGTATCATACTTACCCCTTCACAGTCATACGGCTCAGTAGCATGATGTTCTGTTGTAAATGTTATGTTATCGTAAATATGTTCTTATTTTAATTTTTACTTGTATATCTAAACAGCAATTACTTTGTCCTGACTCTTTTCTGTATACATTTTATTTAGTGCATTGCTTGTCTTTTAGCAATAAATAGAGAAATATATGTGTTTCAATTAATTGAATATATCGTCTTGTAAATATGTCCAAACAACAGATTGCGGCGAAGGCTATTTCCGTTGTCACGATGGTAACGGATGCTACGAGGAGTCCATGTACTGCGACAATATCGTCCAATGTGCTGATCTATCTGATGAGAAGTTTTGTCCTCTGGGTAACTGTTGTTAATATTCACAATCAAAGTACTGAATTATTTGTTTATGGTATTGTGTCTTACGTGTGGTGTCTAAAGTGAAATATTTTGCCATACCTTCTGTAAGGCTATTTCATTTCATGTTCTTAAAATACTGTAACGTACATGTACGTTGTAATCAGTTTAAAGGGTATCAATGTAATCGTTAACATCTTTATCTATTACAGTGTGCGAGGAGGATGAGTGGATGTGTATAGATGAAGAGCAATGTATTCCTCTCGAACACCGCTGCGATGGACAGAAACATTGTCTAGACGAATCGGACGAATGGCATGAATGTCCGGTACCCACACCGGCACCATACGTCCGTAAGTTTTGATGGAAAACTTATTGTTGTTTGGGTGTTATACGGTCAATTGGTTTTGTTTTTTTGCAACATTAATGTTGTCATGTAATATACCAGTACAATGTATACATTCAAACCTGTTATGTATTATAATCTTATGTTGAAGAAAGTGCGAAATGTTAAAGCGTCGTTGAATTAATTTTATATTGAAAATTATATTCTGTTACTAACATAGTAACAGTTAATCACAAGTGATCACAAGTGACCCTCATTAAGAGGCTATTGTGTCAGTCACATCCAAACAATGTCGTCGCCGAAGTGGTTCACTGCTCGTTCCTTGTGTCAAAGGACGCGGGTTCGAATCGGCTCTATAGCAGCAGCCTTAATTGATCAAGAGGCTTTTCACTAGTAATGGATTGCTGATATTTAAATAGCAGTAATTTGAGTAAAATAATTACTCATCAATTTCAATATACATCCAGCCATAGAAGTACAGCTATACGCCGGCGAGGACATCGCTCGTGCTTCCCAGGAACCTGCAGCAGGTTTTTTGTTGGTCAAACGGCAAGGGGTTAATGAAGAATACGGTCACGTTTGTTCTGACAGCTTCGATCGAAGAGATGCACAGGTTGTCTGCAGATCATTGGGTTACAGGTACTACTGATAAAAAAATCAAACAAATAATAATAATGGTTTTTAGTCCTTTTCCGGCGGTGGGACCGTTGACAGTTAATGCCGCGAGTATGTATTATTTACTCTTAGTACTAGAAATTATGTGGATGTTCTTAAGATAATTAAACATGTATTATGAATTAAGGTAGCTAGGCCTACCATGAAAAGTGTGAGTAGATTAAACAACTAGAGTGTTATGTCCACACCAGGTGTGCGAACGACGTACATTTATTAACAAACATACAAACAGAACTATACTGATGAAAGAAGAAACTTAAACTAGAAATTTAAGCTGTTACTTCAAATATGTTATTGATAGGTATCATGCAAACGAATTAGACCCTAGCTTTATATAATTGCTTTCCACAATTTACTCTACATAACCATATTTTTTCCAGCGATGACCAGGATGTATTTTATCACACTGACTCTGAGGGACTAGCACCAGGGCAGCATCCAATTTGGTTAAGTAACCTGCATTGTAGAGGGAACGAAACGAACCTCGCTGACTGCACACATAATGCATGGGGAGTCCATCATTGCTCATACTCACAACTCGTCGCCGTGTCATGCGGTGAGTTTCTTGGCACAAAACCTAATATTGCGTCTTTTGCCCTGAAACATATATCGTTGTTCAGGGTTAAGTCAATATAGGTTATTTTATACCTGATTTGTATCCATCAATAATTGTTTTGTTGCTACTTCGTTCTGTAGAGGTAATAATTTCCCATTGTGTGTTCATGTCCGTTCAGATTTATTTATTTTTATTTATTTACTTT
>Ga0224511_10002751_pt1 | contig 12105 bp, 5 predicted proteins | sample SF_May12_sed_USG_2_FD_169988 | JGI IMG/M metagenome (GOLD analysis project Ga0224511, IMG submission 169988) | Sediment microbial communities from San Francisco Bay, California, United States - SF_May12_sed_USGS_8_1 | ecosystem: Environmental > Aquatic > Marine > Sediment | place: USA... | reverse complement strand
TCATATTCAGTATATAGAATCATCTAAAGGTCCTCTACCAATATTTGGTGGACAACATTAGTGGTCCTCTTCATCTTGACCCTTGACCTTTTTCTCAGGTGAGCGACCTAGGGCCCTTTGGGCCCTCATGTTTGTTATTGTTTGCAATTATGACGTCACACACTTCAATCCAATCATTCCGGCATTTTCATGACGTTAGAACTAAGTACTAGTGTACTGCCTAACCTCCTAGAGCGGCACCTCTAACGAGCGGCAAACTCTTTGACCGGCAAAAATATCTCCCCCGCGCAGTGACATCATCCTCAGATACCCAGGGGTGATTCCGCTCGCTACATTTACATCGACCCCTGGGACAATTAGTTGAATTTCTTTCGATTTACTGCTGAACGAATACTATCATTTCATTGGTTTCATCCTCATTTTCAGATGAGTAAGATGACCAATGAAAACAATTTACTTGTGAGAGCGGTTATCTGATTGGACGGGACACTATAATGCTTCGTATCAATTTTCGGCAGCAGATTCAAAGCTTTATTAGCTAATTGGCCCAGGGGTCCATGTAGCGAGCGGATTCACCCCTGGGTATCCGAGGATGCAGTGACATTGACCATTGAAATAACCTCTGAGGAACAACACCTCTAGAGCAACCAAAATTTATGAAGCCGCCTGATGTTGCTCTACAGAGGTTAGACAGTATAATGTTTTCGTCAATTTGAATTTTAAATTTGCATCGAGTTCGACATGGTTTTTCACGATCAGTCTATACACATATTTGAACTATTTAAACATTACTACAACTCGAAAGTTCCGGTCAGTATTAAAGAAATAAACAAAGTGTGTCTCTTTGAAACAAAAGTTTGATTGTTTAACAAATTATTCCTCCTTACTATGATAAAATTAAGGAATTCTTTAAATTTAAAAACCCCATTTTTAGAGTATCCAACTGCATGCTGTAAATTTGACAGTTGCGGGTCACACTTGTGCGGGTCACGTGACAAATGGTTATTTTTCTGTTATCAGAGGTCATCTTTACAATGTTATAATCAAACAAAACAGCTGTTTTTAAAAACAAGACATTTATAACACACATCTTCAAAATAAAACAAAAAATATGTAAAAGAAAAAACTAAACCATTTCGCATTTTATTATCTATTACATACAAAACAAAACAAAATCAATCAAGAAATGTAAAATAAAAACTATTAAAACTACTTGATTTTGTAGTTTTTGACACAATATGACATCACATTATAAACAAATATTATAAATGATGTTCTAACAAAATCATTTATACCAAACATCTATACTTTTGAGGACGTTGCTACGTCTGACACGGAAGTGCCGTATGTGAACTAGGTCAAATAATCAGCAAGTATGTCATAAAAAAGGTGGGCAAAATCAAAAAGCTTTTATAAATCTTGGTCAGTGGTAAATGTGCTATTTATATGCTGCATGTATCATACTAACCATAACACACAAGTCTTCTTGGCATTTATTGATTCACAGATATTGGTCAGCGATTTGCAAAAATGGGAAACACACTTTCCTGCTACAACAAAATTACAGAAGAAAATGATGAGGACGATCAATATGCCGACATTGCCGAGGTATGAATATTACATATTTTCATTCTCAAGTAAGGCCAAAAAAGTATTTTTCACGTAATCAATGGAGCTAAATAAAGAAGGTACATATAGGAACATATTTTTTTAATTTTTAGCTCACCTCAGTTCAAAGTGCTCAGGGTGAGCTATTGTGACCGGCCTTTGTCCGTCGTCGTCTGTCGTGCTTGTCCGCCGTGCGTAAACTTTTTTACTTAAACATCTTCTCCTCTAAAACCGCTCATTGGATTGTGACCAAACTTCACAGGTATGATCCTCAGGTGTTCCTCTACCAAAGTTGTTCAAATTGTTCCACTTGGTTGCATAAGTGGGTCACTGGGTCAAAAAATAGGTTTTCAAAAGGCAATTTTCAAAAATATTCCTGTCTGAAACTACAAGGCCCAGAGCTTTCATATTTAGTATATAGCATCATCTAGAGGTCCTCTACCAAAGTTGTTCAAATTATGCCCCTTGGGTCAAAATTGACCCTGCCCCGGGGGTCACAATTTTACATTGAATTATATGAGGAAAACTTCCGTCATCTTCTCTTGAACAGCTAATGGTAATTTGACCAAACTCAACAGGAATGGTCCCTGGGTGGTCACCTACCAAAATTGTTCAAATGGTTCTGATTGGTTGCATATGTAGGTCACGGGGTCAAAAAATAGGTTTTCAAAATGCAATTTTCAAAAATCTTCTTGTCTAAAACTACAAGGCCCAGAGCTTTCATATTTGGTATACTAGTATAATAGCATCATCTAGAGGTCCTCTATCAAAGTTGTTTAAACTATGCCTCTGGGGTTAAAATTGACCCGCCCGGGGGTCACAATTTTACATTGAATTATATAAGGAAATCTTCAAACGACTTCTTTTCTTGAACCGCTAATGGGAATTTGACTTACTCAACAGGAATGGTCCCTGGATGGTCCCCTACCAAAATTGTTCAAATGGTTCTGATTAGTTGCATAAATAGGTCACGGGGTCAAAGAATAGGTCTTTCAATTGCACTTTTAAAAAATCTTGTCTGAAACTACAAGGCCCACAGCTTTCATATTTGGTATATAGCATCATCTAGAGGTCCTCTACCAATATTTGGTGGACAACATTAGTGGTCCTCTGTAAAATGGCTTCACTGTGACCCTTGACCTTTTCTCCAGGTGAGCGACCTAGGGCCCTTTGGGCCCTCTTGTTTATTGAAAATGTCTGAAAGGCAAGAACATCGGTATAGTCGTTTATTTATATTGCTTATGTATATGCCATTGCCAGAAACACAACTATTATATGTAGGCCTTATCCTTGGAATGTCTTACATATTATCAGTTTTTCAACATTCCAAAAGTTGCTGTGCGAAACTATTTTTTGTGTTTGAAAATTAACTTGCCAATCTATTAGTTTTTTTCTGTCGTGTTTAAAGTTATTACTCAAAGGCAATCTCTGAATAAATCATGGATACCCTTTAGTACTGATCTGTCCTCCTAGCCTGTGAAAAAAATACTGGCTAATTTAATTTTAGATGTAAGTAGCTGAAATGTGTTAGTAATACTCAAAATCCAATATCTATAATTATACTTTATTTATCCATCACTTGTCTTAAGATATCTGACACATGTACCATGCTTTACACATAGAAGTTGTGACATGTCATGGCTCGGTGCATAATAGTAGGATTCCTAAGTTAATGCTGATTTAGAATAACCCATAAGTAATCCTTTTGATTTATAAACAAGGGATGTTAACATTTTCAGAAACGGACGTCTAAGAAACCATCAAGTGAAAAGAAAAAGAAACCAACAGGCAAGTCATGATATACTGCCCCTGATTCAAATTCTGATTCTGATAAAGGAGGCAAGAATATGACATTACTTTTTCTAGCCTTAAATTCATTTATATCATATACTAGTCTTCTTAACCAGAATACACTTAAGTTAAGACATTTAATGCAAAGTACACACACTGTCGCTTTTGAAATGTGCCTTTATTTTTATGAAATACATGCATATAAGTAAATTTTGAAAGCTTACTGTACTTTTTCACTTACTACTCATTCTATTCTATAATTAAATGTATGTAATAGGGTAGACATGTACCACAAACACTAAGCTTGACAGTGGATCAATGGTGCACAAATCTTACATAACTTGTGCACACATTCTTTATCCGAAGATCTCATCTATCGGTCGGTCCGCCTGTCCATCCGTCTGTCGGTAGGCCAAAATTGTTTCTGCTCATTATCATGGTCTTAGTGAGGACACGACCCCTATTCATTTTGAGTTGAATAGGTCAAAGATCAAGGTCACAAGGGTCATTTGTTAAACAAGGTAAAAATGGTTTCCGCTTATTATCTGGGTGAGAACATGATTACTTTAAGTTCACAATGTCAAAGGTCAGGGTTACAAGGGTCACTTCTTTGATCAACTATGTAAACAGTTCATTCTTAACATCTTAAAACTATTGATTATAAAGCCTTCAATGACTTACCCCACACCCATTCACGAAGTCACGTCTGGTCAATCATCCCACTTCTATGATATGAACCTTTTTATAAAATAATTTCAGAACCTTTCACCATTCTATCAAGAACCGACAATGGGAGCCAGGGGGGCATATATGATTTTTTTATGAAATTAGAATGATGATTACCACTAGCGGATCTAGGTGGGCACACCCGGCGCGTGCCCGCTTAATGGCCGCGGACCTATGATTTCTTTATGCCCAAAACACTAGTTTTCATCAATTGTTTCTTCGCTCGCGATTAATTTTAAGCATTATTTCTTTGTAAGTGTGATCACAAACAGGAAATACGCTTTCTTTTGAATTCACTAGGTCCGATTGCCATCTGACAATATGTTTCTAATTATTCATTTAATTTAAATTGACCATGTGCTGTTAGAAATGATCTTGAGTCCATTTTAATACTATGTGGTCCATTATATCAGTTTAATACACTTGACTGCATTATAATATTAGTACGCACAAAGTGTCATATGGGATGTTCAGCAAAGTTTTACAGACACCCAAACTAGAGCAATACGAACAATTTGTGAACATTTTTGAGAAACATGTAAAGCATAGTGTTAGTGGTACTGTACTAAGCTTTTTTGTCACATGTTAATTTTGGTTTGTTTTACCATCGTACAGTTGTTTTACATATTGATTGCCTTGTTATAATTATTTAACATCTAATGCATTTTTAGGAGAGGAAAATGGGAACGTCAATGAGAGCAAGCATAGAATTACCAAAGTTGAGTCAGACAAGACATCTGTCAATTATGTGAATGGACCGTATTTTAAAGACAGTCCAGGCTGCCAGATTATACACAACAAAACCATCATTAATTCTCCAACACCAGGTAAGTAGACAACTAAAGTTTTAATTATATTTTATTTAAGATCTGAAAATGGATACTTATTATGCAGCCGTGTCGAATATCAACTTTTGTACCAAACAGGGCAGTTCTAAGTAACTGGTATCGGTACCGTGATTTCTAAAGAACATTCAGTATCTGAAGGGGCGGAGTTTCCGGATCACGTTTTAATGTCAGTGACGGTTAGGGTTAGGGTTAACGTCTGCAATAGGGAAACCCTAACCCTAAACCTTTTTGACGAGGCATCAATATTTAAAAAAAAATATTCATGAAGTACCGCCAACCTCCATATACCTGATGTTCTTAAGCACCTACCTATCGGTACACTACTCAAAAGGTAATTTAAAAGCTCTTTGTTGTAAAAACTAAAAGTCACAGACTGTCGAGTTTGAGCTCACTCAGCTGTCAGTATTGTGTGTAGCCGCCTCTTACTGCAAGCGCAGCAACATTACTAAAAGGTGGTTTAAGGTTCGTATTGTGTTAGTGAGGATGGCGTATAATATCAGAAAATCTTCTGTCAACATTACGAGATCACCTGCCAAATTAGTGTGTGCCTTCGAAAAACTATCTTGCAATATATACATACAATATAGTGTTACTTTTTGTTTTCGGGTATGTGATATAATTTACCCACAACTTTTAAGCTCACCTGAGAATAATGACCTCAATGCGAGCTTTTGTGATGGCCCATTGTCCATCGTCCTGCCTTCTTTGCGTCAACAATTTCTTTAAACAACTACTTTTCCTAAAAAACAATCCATGAAGAACTCTAGTTGCCAGAGCAACTAAAATATTTCTTTACTTTTTTAATCTTCTTGTAAAAAACCACAGGGCAAATAGCTTTGATATTTGGTTATGTGACCTGATCTAGTAGCCCTCAACAAAGATTGATCAAATTTTGCCCCTACGGTCAAAAATGCCCCCATTTGAGGCTCATTGGTTTTAGTAACCAGGTTTTCAACGAAAACCGGGTTATTGTAATGCTGAAGTCGGCGGCGGGCGGGCTTTCGGGCGTTCGTGCATCAACTTTTGGTTTCCGCTCAATAACTGAAGTTTGCTTTGGCCTATTGACACCAAACTTCCTGTATGGGTAGCTTATATCAAGAGGCAGCTTGGGTTTGCTACCCAGGTGTCTGTGATCAAGGTCAAGGTTACTGTTACTTAAAATAGAAATTCAGTTTCCGCTCAAAAAAACTTTAGTTTGCTTTGGCCTATTGACACTAAACTTGCTGTATGGATAGCATACATCAAGACACAGCTTGGGATTGCTACCCAGGTGTCTGTGATCAAGTTCAAGGTCACTGTTACTAAAAATAGATATTCAGTTTCTGCTCAATAACTTTAATTTGCTTTGGCCTATTGACACCAAACTTGCTGTTTGGGTAGCTTACACCAAGACGCAGCTTGGGATTGCTACCCAGGTGTCTATGATCAAAGTCAAGGTCACTGTTACTAAAAATAGAAATTCAGTTTCCGCTCAATAACTTTAGTTTGCTTTGGCCTATTGACACTAAACATGGTGTATGGGTAGCTTACATCAAGGTGCAGCTTTGGATTGCTACCCAAGTGTCTGTAATCAAGGTCAAGGTCACTGTTATTAAAAATAGAAATTCAGTTTCCGCTCAATAACTTTAATTTGCTTTGGCCTATTGACACCAAACTTGCTGTTTGGGTAGCTTACATCAAAAACACAGCTTGGGATTGCTACCAAGGTGTCTGTGATCAAGGTCAAGGTCCCTCTTTCTAAAAATAGAAATTCAGTTTCCGCTCAATAACTTTAGTTTGCTTTGGCCTATTGACACCAAACTTGGGGTATGGGTAGCTTACATCAAGGTGCAGCTTTGGATTGCTACCCAGGTGTCTGTAATCAAAGTCAAGGTCACTGTTACTAAAAATAGAAATTTAGTTTCCTCTCACTAACTTTAGTTTGCTTTGGCCTATTGACACCAAACTTGGTGTATGGGTAGCTTACATCAAGGTGCAGCTTTAGATTGCTACACAGGTGTATGTGATTAGGTCAAGGTCACTGTTACTATAAATAAAATTCAGTTTCCGCTCAAAAACTTTAGTTTGCTTTGGCCTATTGACATCAAACTTGGTGCATACAACCAATGCAACCAAAATTACGGCATCATTTTTTCTCCACTACCATCTTTCATTTCTTATTCCTGTCACATCAATACTTGGTTGAATCGTTGAAAACCTGGTTTCGTCGCATTGCGGCGTTTCTTGTATAGAGTTAAATTGAAAAATCTTTCAACATCTTCTTTTAAAACATATAGCCGTGGTGTGTGGTATGAAACATCATCTAGTGCTCCTCTACAATGCCTCTCAAAGTGTGCTCCTATGGTCAAATAGGGCCCCATTAGGTGGCTCATTAGTTTTACATAGAATTATATAGAAAAATCTCAGAAAAAAACCTTCCTGAACCCCTTATGGGAATTTGACCAAACTTGACAGGAATGATCCGTGGGTGGTCCCCTACCACAATTGTTTAAATGGTTCTGATTTGTTGCATAAGTAGGTCACAGGTTCAAACAATTTTTTCAATATTCGATTTTCAAAAAATCTTCTTGTCCAAAACCACAAGGCCCAGAACCTTCATATTTGGTATATAAAATCATCTACATGGCCTCTACCAAAGTTGTTCTTATTATGCCCCTGTGGTCAAAATTTACCTCGTCCTGAGGGTCACAATTTTACATTGAATTCTATAGCAAAACTTCGAACGACTATCCTGAACCCCTTATGGGAATTTGACTGAACTTAACAGGAATGATCCCTGGATGGTCCCCTACCAAAATAATTTAAACGGGTTCGATTGGTGGCATAAGTCGGTCACATGGTAAAAAAAAAATAGGTTCTTAAAATCCAATTTTCAAAAATCTTCTTGTTTAAAACTACAAGGCCCATATATATATATGTAACATCAGCTAGTGGTCCACCACAAAGATTGTTAAAAGAATGTCCCTAGGGTCAAAAGGGACCTCATTAAGGGGCTCATCAGTTTAACATAGAGTTATATACAAACCTATTTTTAAAATTCATCTTCTTAAAACCACAAGGCCTAGAACTTTGATATTTGATATGTAACATCTTTTAGTGGGCCTCCACAAAGATTACTAAAATAATGCCCAGGGTCAAAAGGGGTCTCATTAGAGGGCTCATCAGTTTGACGTAGAGTTATATAGGAAAATATCTAAAACATTTTTGTCAAAAACCACAAAGCCTAGAGCGTTGACATTTGGTATTTAACATGATCTAGTGGTCCTCTATAGAGATTGTCTAAATTTAGTCCCTAGGATGAAAGGGGGCCCGGTCATGGTGCTTATAGATTAAAAAAGTATTTAAAAGACTTTTGTCAAAAACCACAAGGTACACAGCTTTGATTTTTGGTATCTTACATCATTTAGTGGTCTACTATAAAGATTGTTCAAATTATGCCCCTAGGTTGAAAAGGGTCCCTGTCAGGGGGCTTATGGGATTTATAGGAAACTCTTAAAAAAGCATCTTGTAAAAATCGACAAGGCCTAGAGCCTTGATGTTTGGTTTGCAACATCATCTAGTGGTCCTCTGTAAAGGGGCTCCTCTGCGACCTTTGACCTATACCTCAAGTGAGCGATCCAGTGCCCTCTGAACCCTCTTGTTCATAGAAATATAAACGACAAAACTGTATTTTATCAAGCGATACTGAGTACGCAAGGTGAAAGTAAGGCAGTATGCAAGGGAGAGTGGGTTTTACCTTCATATACTTACAATGTTTATTTATCATTATTGTCATGTTTAGACATGAATGAGTTATGTCTTAAAAATATTTTCATGTATGTTTTCTCGAAGCAAGTCTTACCAAACTCCATATTTTTCTTTTGGTAGAACCAGCAGAAAAGCTTTGTTGTCAGCAGTCTTCCAGGATAAATACAGCAAAGAAAAAGTCTTAATTTTCCTAGATATTTTCTCGATGCATGTCTTAATAAATTCTATATTTAACATGTACTTATGGTAGATTCCACTGAAAAGATCATTACTTCTTGTTTTCAGCAGCCAATGTCCCAGTAATACCTGCGCCAAGACAAGTTTTCCAGGTGAAATACAGCGAAAAGAAAGCCCAGGAAAACAGTAAACAGTTCATGCAACAGTTTTCCCATGGGGGCGCTTTCATAAACACACGCAATGCAGTAGGAAGAGAGTCGATTATATTTCTTGAAAAGAAATTAGAGGCATCTAAAAGAGTGGGTATTTTGAAGTTTGATGGTACATCGGTTTCTGGCACGTGTTTCCGAGTCGGGCGAAATAAAGTCATGACGGCTCTTCATGTTATTCAGCATTATCTCAATGAATGTAAGTTGCAAAAGAGTTGATATGGAAATTAAAATATTATTTGTTTCCTCCAAACTTATCCAGAGCTTCATTAAAGAATTTTTTTAGATTAAGGTAGATTATTTTATTAAAATTGAGATGTATTAAAGAGAAAATTCTACAGATTTTGCAAATATAGTTTTATACACATGTTAAAGTACGAGTTATATACACAAAGCATTGCAATTTTGTCTTTGTTTTACTTTTAAAGATCCTATCCCAGCCTTTGTTGAAATGAACATTTTAAAATAAAATGTCAGCTAAAGATTAAAAAACATAACATACATGTATATATCAAGTTACATTAAATTAGATTTGGATACTTTTCTCACTCAAAGAAACATCACTATAGAATTGTAATAGCAAATTTATTTTGCAATACATTTAAACCGTTTCAAACGCTTCATTTGGTAAACATTGATCTAAAATAAGATTGACTCATGCGGCGCTATTTTGACTAGGCTCACTCATTCTGATTCTCATTTATCGGCCAAAACAATGTCCGGGGTATATGCACATTCTTACAGCTCAAATTTATATGGAGTTATGTTTAAAGTGACTTTATTTGTTCATCAGGGCATTTGCTTTTATTATATCACAGAACTGTTATCAAATAGTATTTGTTACATCTTCAAATGGGTGATAACATGACCCAACCCCACATAAAGCCCTGTCCCAACCTTTAATTGTTGAACTCAACTTGCGCATAGTATTTTAATCAGTCTTAAACAGGCATTATCACTACAAAATACTGAAATATGAACATTATTCAACTTATTAAGAGTCATAATAAGAATATGCATAAACATTGCTTTTATAGTTTGTCCTTGAAAATTGTGTATTTTACGTGACCATGAAAAAAAGAAACTATTAGGAAAAGTTACACTGGCATTGCTATCCTTAAAATTCTATTGGAATTTGAAATAAATGTGTTTACAAACATTCATTTGCCTCCTAATGGCCTATTGTTTTATTTGTGTAATGCGCTTTATTCCAAAGAATAGGTTTATGTTTAATTTTAGTAAAACAGATGCACACATTTGTTTTAATGAATATGTTGTGTCCATATTTTGTGTTAAATGTTAATAATATGTGAAGGCAAGTTAAATGCACTGCAGAAAAGTGTTATACTGCGATACCAATGAAATTTCAACAATCAACATGTTTTTCAGTGGGCCCAAGTACAAAACATCTTTATATGAATATAAACCATAAGTCTGGGGCAGTTATTAAGCCTTTTAAAATTAAGTGACAATAAAAAATCGCCATTTCTTGAGCTAAATTTGAACGATAAATGAGTGATCTAGCATTGTGCGCATTGAAGGGAAGTCAGTTATATTTCAAACCAAGAGGACGCGCGCATTTGTTTTACATTTTTCTAACGACACCAAAGAATTTCAATGAAAATCATAGAAATATTCTATTGATAATGATTATCATCTGTGAAGTACTGCTGTTTATTTTGATTTGTTTTGATTTTGGGAATTAAAATCCAATAAGACTGGGATAGGAGCTTTAATGTTTACATATGTCTTTTTTTAATTACAATTATATTTTTAATTATGAACTAGGAATGTTTTCAATAAGATCCTATGAAAACATTTCTAGTCTTATTCCAGCTAAAAAAAATAAACAAAATTTTATACAAGATTGAAATCATATATAATGTTTATACCCACCAAAAAAGAAAGTATACAATTTTATATTTATATTTTCTCATTATGTGTTGTATCTTTTTATTACACATCATAAATTACATACTAAAATTTTATTCTCTACATCATTCACGTGGATTTGGATATACATGGATGAGTTTTAGAAGAAGGGGAAATAACTATGCCTATCAAAACCAAATTCTTACTTAATTATCAATACCATAATAAAAATGGTCAACAAAAGTTTACAAAACATCATTTTCAAGAAAATCACATTATTTGCTAATAAAATCAGCAGTAGTAAAAAATAACTTACTGAACAGATGACAAAGTTGAAAAAAGTCACAAACTATAAATTAAATAGTTAACAGAAATTTAATACAAACACGTTATTTACAGCACACAGAAATTTTGTGGCAAGTGCCATTCAAGATGTTCAGCCTTCGGACATATTCAGAGAAAGTGGTTTGTATTTAAATATATAAATCTCTCATTTAAATTGTTTGTTTGCGCTTATTTTGTTCTCCTGTTTTCACATTATGTTTTGTATGAGTGCTTTGTTGTGTTGTTATCTGCAATACAATTTTCTCGCGAATGAAATTACCGGGGTATTTGAGATTTCCTTTTGCAGAGATCAATTAACTTCTAGTATTATTACCAGTGTGTTATTTGCTATTTAAGGTGCAATTCAAATAGATGAAATGACCTTGGGACCTATTCTAAGCAGACTGAGCAATGGTTTTGTCCATTTCCAATATCTGAAAAACATCCTGGAAATTCACCAAAGCACAAAATTTTATCTGAAGCCAGTAAGATGTTATAGTGACATACCATTCTTTGATGAGGAAACTGATTGTATTGTGTTGGAAATTGAGCCATGCCAGGATGTTGCAAGGTTTCCAATGCCACAGCCATTTACATTGTTTTCGTCAGCTGTTGGCAGGTTTGACCTGATAGGACACACAGGTGCTGAACCAAAAACAAGTGATACCGTTACTCTTATTGTTGATCCTTCAGATGACAGAACTAAGGCAGACATCACATTTTTAAAGCAACAATGCGATGTAATGAAGCAACAGAACGAAGTCATGATGAGAAACAACAGGATGGACTCCAATAGGTTTGTT
>Ga0224511_10002750_pt1 | contig 12108 bp, 9 predicted proteins | sample SF_May12_sed_USG_2_FD_169988 | JGI IMG/M metagenome (GOLD analysis project Ga0224511, IMG submission 169988) | Sediment microbial communities from San Francisco Bay, California, United States - SF_May12_sed_USGS_8_1 | ecosystem: Environmental > Aquatic > Marine > Sediment | place: USA... | reverse complement strand
TATTCAAGAAAAGATATTATAGCCACAAGAAGCCTGGACTTAACCAATAATGGATAATTGTAATTAAGCTATAGTTGAAAGCTGAAAAAGGTCAGTTACATCGATTGCAATCTTCGTGTTTATATCTCGAAAACCCTTGGCGATTACATCATAGCTAATTACTATAGGTAAATCACTACTCCAAGTAAATTCTTTCCTTCCACAGGGATAGATACAAAAAGGCTACGGACACCAGTACTGTCCCAGGGCAACCCCAAAAGGTGATCTTTTGAATGCTACTTGAAATACTCAACTCTCTTTTTGTAGCTATCAGTCCAGCGTTGAAAGCTGTTTTATGAACATTAACATTACTTGGCATGGACATGTAATTTACAGCGATCAGTGCCCAGGTAGTAACACATAAAACAAACTGTTATGGTACGCTAGGTATACTGGTGGGCTGCCGAACATACGAAATACTTCCTAAAATCGGTCGCTATAATAATACATTATCCTTGCATTCCCTGGATTGAATCAGTCCATGCTATTTATTAAGTGCCATTATATACCAAACAGCCACTTTATGCAACTATGGAAGGCTCGTCAAAACCCATTTACCAATCACTCCACCTAATAGGCTCAGCCTCTAGAGAGACTGCTGTATGTCTCATCCCACAGCCACACCCATGCCAAGGTGCAGTGCGCAGTGTTCTAAATAAGGAGCTCGCCGATGAAGAACAGAAAAGCAGTCGCTAGATACACTGATATAATTACACCAATGGCATTGCGAAAGTTTTGAATGCCAAAGTTGAATAACTATGGACGAAGCAATCGGTGGAAGAAATTTACCAGTTCAACCCTTCCGAAGCCTCCAACGCCGAGAGTAGCCACCACTGTGAAGTCACTCAGTTTCATACTCAGGTATTCACTTGAGATCACCTTACTACAAACACATTGACTTAAGATTGAATTCACATGATGGCCGATATGGTAGCTCACAAATCACACAGCACAGCATCGCAAAATTGTCTTTAGCAACCACCATGCTATGCAAAGCAGACAAATTATCGCGTGGAAGTTTACTAATGAGTTTATATGTTGTGCTCAAACCATACACCATTTCCACCCGATACCCCTGGGTCAGTTGAAGCTGCATTTACAAATACATGATGCAGTACTGGTTGCTGCGGTCGGTTTGGCAGTAATGCCCACCTATTGTTGTTGTCCCTCTCCTCATATTCTCTGTGGAGGTCCTCAATGTTACTGATAAGCTGACTGTATGATCTATAACAAATGAGCCTTGTGTAATTCCAGGCAGAGACTAGCATGCAGTCATGATGTTATAAGCCATCAGAAGAGCTCACATTACACCGAGGGATAGCGGAACCTAGAATAGCTTAGCAGTAGTGAGCTCAACTGGCGACTGCAAGGAGGTCATGATGGGCTGTCAAAGTGAATACGAGCTTCTCACACTGATTCTAGCACTCAAAAAATGTCTCCCCATGAGGTGGAGCATTAACACTGACCCCACCCCATCGATGCTGCATCCTGAATTACCAAGTACCTAATCAGACAGTGACTTTCTTATGTCACCGATCAGGGCAATTTCACAATAGTTGTGATTATTATGCATTGAGTTACCCTCTCCTGTAGCTCTACATTATCACGGGAGAGAAATAGGGTGGCTTAGCCGGTAGCGCATTCGGCTTTGGTTCAGCTGACCTGGGTTCGATTTTGCATCAATTTATGCTTTCTTCCTCATCTAACGGATCATCCTGGAAACAAGCCGTTGGCTCACTGACGCATTTCATGTAAAGCAAGCCATTGGCTAACTCAACTATCAAACAATAAGATTCCCATATATCAGTCTAGCAATCAGACTTACTCTCTATCTATGACAAGGCACTCTACACCTCCTGGTTCATCTACGATTATACTAGCTGTCCTGATGTCCTCACTACAACACAGCGAATCATTATAACCAGGTTCCTAATAGTGCCACGCGAGCTCTCTGATTGACACAGGAAAAAAACATGAATAAAAACCAAAATGGTATCATGATATGTATAGCATTCTATAGCGGGTTTACATTAGAGTGGCGCGGCAGCAGTGAGCGGTGTGGCAGCGGTGTGGCAGCGGTGAGCGGCAAGCGGCACAGAGAGCTGCGCTGCTGGGGTGCCGCTGTGAGCCGACACTGCAATTTAGAAACCAGAACTTACCCCTGTAATGCTTTTTCACCAAAAAAGTCGCCTCTCTTCAGCTGCCTGATAAAGGTCAGTTGTTTCTCTCCAAGCTTCTGCTTTACAACTTTCACCTGAAAACATGGGAAACAGTTGCCAGTGACTAATAGCTTTAAATGCACCGGTGTAACTATTTTTGCTCAATGACCAGACTTATCAAAGGCCGAAGGAATTCAAATCTGAATCCAGCCCCATCAGTTAGATATAAATATAGATTACGTATACATAGTGTGATCAAAATTTAGTGATGAAACACGTAACGTTTTGCCTACCTTTCCTTTGGCAATGATGTAGAAAGTATCTCCTCTAGCACCTTGTCGGATAATGTACTCTCCATCATTGTAGTGAGCTTCCTCTAACACGTCAGCGAGTTTACTAATCTTCTCGTTTGACAAATCCTTGAAGATGGGAACGCTGCAACAGAATTTCTTTTTTTAACATTTACGCAGTTGTGCAGTGACAGTGCAGTGAATTTATACATTTGATTGAACTGCTTTGTAAAGGATTGCTTGCTGTACACCGAGAACTGACATGAATCTGATATGATTTGAGTCTGCTATTTGTAGGTTTGAATCGCGACACACGCAGATAGTGGTAAAATGGATTTAAATTAATTCGCTCTGTTTAGGTTTACCTGGTGATCATCAATGCTTAAACAGTATAACACTAATCTTCGCCCTATATCAAGCTCTGAACACACCCTCTATGCGCGCATACATATGTCGGGCTTGTCACGTCTGTGAGACAGTTAGAGGTATGCATCAAACGAATTACATGTATAAAGCTGACCACCACTGATTGTGTGGGTGTATCCAATAGCCAATATGAATGATAAATTACTGATTTAATGTTTATATAACGGGATCACTTTAATTAATGTAGTCTAGATCAAAATGCAAGGCATGCCATCAGTCGAAATGCATCGATTCATTCCAACTTCACATCTACTTTCACTGACTGATATTGTAAAGTTTATGGCTGGATACCTTTTTATCCCCGTAATTAGTGCTAGTTTGTTGAGTCTGGTGGTGTAGTGTGGCGGTGTACCTTCTCTGCTGTGTGGTTCAATATGAAATCTATCCAGTAAATCCATACTATCTCTCTCATAGCGAGTACAGTTATCAGGTACATTGATGATGGGATCTGACTCACTAACCACGGTCACAGTACCATCAGTGTTACTTATGTCAAAGCAGGCGTGTATCTCAAAACATCCCCGTTTCCTATGCCTTCGTCTGTGTGACGCCGCGTTAAGAGCAAGTGTGAACTCGGCATGCTGGGTAGGTGATGGAGGTATATCCTGTATTCGAACGGAGCAATGAATATCCGGACTGCTGTTGTTATTGTTTAGATCAATTCTCTGCCCATTACCGTAGTTAATAGCCGGGATGCTAAGCGTGAGAGGGGTCGGTCTTCCTTTCTGAACCTTCATATGTCAGGTTGGTGTAGAGTTGAGTGACTATCCTGATTCTCCTCTTTGCGGTAAGAGTCAGCGATCGGGTAGGTAAACCTCTGATGATGCTCTCTCGCTGAAGTTTACTGCCTTCATCTGGTTTGGCCTCCATGCAGCCTCATTATATAAAACTCAATAGGACTACATGTGCCTGTTCTAATTTCAGCCCAATGTTTAGATTGCCTGCCAGGGTTTCTCCGAAGATTAACGAGCTCAAGCACTATATGATGATTAGATGGTGCTAGAACCTGCGGTTAACCCTAGTGAAATTTCCAGTTGCCTGAATTGCGATAGCGAGCTGCCTCATTACATAACATTAATCTAACTGTAAGTTCAAATCTGCAACTGATCAAATAACGTTCATTTATCTGCTAGCGAGTTGTCTTCTCTTAAATTTAAGCAGTAAGTGCGTTGGTGACACAGTGCAGCGGTCAATCTGCGGAGTCGGTGAAAGTGAAGTGGACTGCAGCAGTGAGCGAGTCAGTGGCGGTTGGTCTATTGACTTGGAACTTGGGTGGAAGGTGGGCTTTCTGAGACAATAGAGTGTCGAAAGCAAGAGATGAAAAGCCAGTGTTGTTCTTTGGAGAGTTAAAAGCAAAGAAGAATGTTTGGTGATCAGGATATTTTCCCAAAGCTGGAAGATTACAAGCGGCTTAACGATGGCGTTGCACGGTGGAAAGCTGAATTTGAGTTCATTTGTGCAAGGGCTGCGAGAGAGGTGGGGAGATAAAAGTTTGGTTCTAGGCTGCAAAGCTTGTGTTTATGGGACAGTCTCGGATATGAGACCAGAGAGTTTCTGAAGAGGCGAGGGGGGGATTGATATGAATCCCCACCTCCACGGATAGTTAGAACCGTCCTGGACAATTTCTCATGTGGTGTTTCATAGATTCATCACAGCAAGACAAGCAGGGGGTGAGACCAACCATTAGTGGATACTGAGGGTCGAGAATCCCAGCCACGGTGTGACTACTGACTGACAGGAGCGCGTGTCACTAGCGATAGCTATGGTAATCGCAGGGCTGAGGAGCGATGCAGTGAAGCTTAGCATCTTATCTAAACAACAGGAGTGGACACGGGGGCACTGGAGAATATTATCAGCTTGGAGGATAATGCACGGAGTGCAGTCGGAACCACAAGGGGAGGTAACAGCTATCTAGTGGTGAGTAGATGGTCTCAGAACGATGAAGGGTTTTTAAAATCTGGGAATTCCAAGAGATGCGACCGGAGAAAAGACTCCCGCCGAGGGGATAGGAAGAGGAGTTGGTCTACGGGACGAAATAGTGCTATCGTGACAGTAGGATATATAACAGTGCCAGACATAAGGGTGATAAAGGTAATACAGGGTCCTGATCCAGTAGGCGTGGAGTCAAGTGCCGCAGTTATGGTAGAGACAGATCATCGCCAATGGATTCTCAAAAGGAGGGGTGGTGTAATGGGAAGAGGGAACGGACCTATGACGGGCAACATGGTCATCATCGATATGGTGAGCGAAGTCGATCTAGTCACGGAAGTGAGTTGAAGAAAGTAGTCTGTAAAAGACATCTGGTTTAGCATAGGGCTGATGAATGAGGTCAACGGGAGAGCACCGGGATCATACGTCTGTCATTACCGCTCCCTCACCGGGATCATACGTCTGTCATTACCGCTCCCTCACCGGGATCATACGTCTGTCATTACATGTTTTGCTTGTAAGGGAACAGGTCACCTGACTTTTTTTTAAGTGTCCAGCTGTTAAATTCTGACAATGTTGTATGCATGGGCATTATGCTCGGGACTGCAACAATGGATGCAAGGATGAAAGCAGAATTGTGAGCCACAATAACGCTTTGAGTAATCGCACTAATGAAATTGCCCAGCAGGTCCAGTTTGAAGTGTATAGAGCAACAGACGAAAAGCTGGATGTGTTACATGCTGATAGCGCAATCCTGCTATATATAAGGGATAGAGAACTCAAAGGTGAATCAGGTGCAGCTGCACCTCATATGTGGGCAGTCCTGAGCGATTAAAGATGGCCCTGTGATTGAAATGCAGTCTCCTTTTGCACGGGGAACGGTTGGGAGTTTTTACAATATCTCGAGAAAAGTGCATGCTATTTACCAAGCGCTTGGGTCTCGATTTTATCCTGAGAGGTTGGTGTTTTGCATCACCTGATACGTTGAGATCATTTCTAGAGCTGAGTTTCCATTATGGAAAGAGCCTTCACACAATAAAATAGTTGCGATATAGGCCTAAGTTCACACTGAGCCTTGCACTTTAGCTTTTAGTGACTATGGCCAACCCATCTGGGACCCAGAAAACCATTCTTCTAAACTCTGCTTGGATTATTACAGCAGGAAATAACTTGTGCAATGGGTAGATGTAAGGAGATGTCTGTTAGGAGAAGTCCACTATCCGTGTCTGGGTGAACAGAGATATTTTAAATTGCTGCGCCCAACCTGAACCTGGGACTTTCAACACCAATGGCGAGCGCTCGACCAATGAGCCACAGCGCCTCTCTGTAGCGCAACAATGAATTTTAAAACCAATTCAAAGACAGATTTTACCTAAACCAGGATATGGAGCAGCAGAAAGCAGAGGCAATGATGAGACACCATATATGGACACACTAGGTCCCAAATACAGAAGAGATTCATTCACACGGGCTTGCTGTCACGTAGGACAACAGCTACAGTCTTGGTCATGACTTGGACATCATTGCGGTTAAAATACTGATCTGATCCTCACACAACAACTTGGAGTCATTCAAAGATAATGAAGTGCATATATGTACAGATAGTATCTAGACTAGTGCATGTCTGTTGAAGATCTAACAAATCATTGGGCCTCTGAGGTGGCACATAATTAAGTAATGCTCTCTTTGAAAAACTGTGTACATATGAATAAGGCGGAGACAGTAAAGATACCATATTAATTCTTACCTTGTCAGGAACTCCCTGTATTCTTGCTCTTTTCTGATACCAGCTTTCATCATTATACTCTGGAAGCATGGTCTATCTATAGCCCACAGCTTACATGCCGTCATAGCTGAAAGGAAAAAGTGTCAAGGTGTGACAACTACCATTACTTCATTAGTTAGAGTTTAGACTATATAGTAGTCATTTATTACATCTATTAGATCATCTTCTTTTACATAGATGTCATACTAAGCCAATGGCTTTCTTAGGATGGTCCATGGCTTGCCTCCATAGAGTTGGTACTCTATGAGTGGGCCTCCTTTATTGAACATCACAATCCGAATTTGGCGAGGGAGAAAGGACAAAGTGATGCACGCGTTTGGAATCGCTCCTGGGTCACCTGGTCCAAAGTCGAATGCTCTGCCCATTAAGCCACCATTTCTCCAGGTAAGGAATGGTTAGAGGGAAATACAAGTGTCATGAAATTTTTGTTACAGTTCCAAACACACTCACTTAAACTTCAATCAATTGTATACAGTTACTGTCAAGAGCAAAGCAATAAAACGTTATCTTTTAACAGCACTCAGTAGATATAGGTTGTTAACATTCATTATTATCAGGCTGCTATTACACAAGTGGAGGAAATGTATACCAATATGTCAATATTCTGAGCACCATCCTTATCACATTTCTTTATACGAGTGCTGTCGTAATACACTAACCCAATCACGATCAACTTATTTCTCAATTTGTCTACATAACATTTACATTGTCTATTGTAAAAGTGTCAGAACTGGTTACAGCTGCAGGCTACTCACAGACCACTATTGGGCTTGACTTTGGCTACATACAGTATATAAGTCTCAGTTACCACAATAAAAGAGGTATCTAGTCTTTCTCTACCAAGCTTTCAAGCTTTCTGTATTGTACACTGGGCGGCGCAGTATCAAGCTTTCTCTCTCGGGCTTTCAGGCTTATTTCTGTACTATATATGCTCTGATAGCTTAAAAATAATTTTGTGTTGAATAAACACACGAAGAGAAGCAAAATCAATTCTCCAGATGTCTCCTAGTCGTTAAAATTCATTCGCTACAGTTGGTAGGATATGGTTAGGTAAAGACCGGAATGTCCTTGAGCCCCATATGTCAATTAAGGCACATTTAGGCCTCCCAGATCTATCCACTCAGTTTTGTAGCACCATGCTTCACATTGAAATCAGTGGGTATTCTGGTAGAGTATGAGTTGAACCCGGGCAAGTCAACTTACGCTATAAATTCTCTTTACGTTCCCTTACCAGATCAGGGTCCATCTAGGCTTTACCACTTGGGGGTATGTTAAGGTATATTTCCCAAGTTTCACTACTCATAGAGTTATCCTCTATATCACCACTTACCCCTAACTGATGCTGTCCTGGTACAGTTATACAGTATTGCCAACTCTCCGAACACCTTCCCTGGACCCATATTGCATAACTTCTGACCATCCTTGCTCACCTCTACTTTTCCCTCTGCGATAGATGGTATAGCGGGATAGATCGGCGGTAGAGCGAGAATCGAAGGACAAACCTAAGTCATGATGGGCTCACGCAGAGAATGTGAGCTCTTCACACCAATCCTGGCTCGAAACAAGCAAGCCTCATTATGAGGCGGTGCACTCATACTGACCCGCTTGCAGTGCTCTTTGCTAAACTGTCACTGGTGAACTAACATGTATCTGAATCAACAACCTTGTGTGAAAAAAGCGGTATAGCTGGTTAAGCGCTATGGCTGAGTATGTTGGGTAGAGACCCATAGTCATTATAGGTTTTCCTATCATGTGCAAGAACATCCTAGACATGGTGCTGACAAGAATCCCATGGGGGGGAGGAAAGGCGGCAAATCATCAGTATTGCCGTCACCCAGCCTTCTGCCTGTGTATCAATTACTCAATTACAGTGCTAGGAAGTGCTTCTTCCTGCTTATTAGGCAAACTGATGACTTGATAACCGTGGCTGCCATACTGGGTACATTTATCTATGGTATGTTACCAGTCATACCAGCCTTGCCCATCACAAGCTACCGCCACCATTACATAGTGGTTATACTAAAGGTGATAGACAAGAGCTTGGAACGGTGACTGCCCATATCGTAACCCTGATAAAGACTCGACCCCTTTTTTCCGTAGCTCATCACGTTTGTATGTTCGGAAATGCGAATAAGGATCATTGCACGAACACTTACCCTCCATGACATATACGAGTGAACCAACATCTCCTTCCTGTATTATAACATTGTCTTTGTTATAATCTACTGGGTACATGCACTCGACTATGGCCGATATCTGTGCAGTGTCCAAATTCTTCATGAAGTCATTGTCGAGGATTGCCTGTTTTATCAACTCCCTTGTGCTACAACAGATGTAAATAATGCACCATCATTCGCTAGTCAATTTTTGCTGAGTTCAACTGCCTCTTGCAGCATTTCTGGCATATAGCTAAATACAAAACAGTAACACTTTCTACTTTTGCAAAAGGGTGGTCGGAGAGATGTTTTAGCTTATTAGTCACCAGTAACCACCGAACTACGAGTCACTGACTACTGGTGTTGCTCCCCTGCCAAACTACTTGTTGATTCATAAATAACACATATTTTTACTTGTTAATGAGAAATAAACCCTGTCATATCATCATCATATCAATTACTTTTTTGAAACATCACTGAGAAAACAAGGTCAGGATGGAATGATATATTTCTGAAGAAGGTTAAATCAACGTCGTTGCTTATTCCGTCTTAGATCCGGTCAGACTGTTGCAAATAACTAGTAAAATGAATGATGTTTCATGTGCATTGTAAACTCGTATTCAACAAAAGTGATAAATTATTTTTTGACATAAAGTCTAGCCTGTACATGATGGATACATGAGCATGCAAACTCATAACTTCAAATGAAATATTTATCACAAATTAGCATTGGTAATAGCAAAGATAGCATGGTTGCATAGGTGATGTTTGGGTTCCTACGCAGTGTGTTTGTAGATTAAAAACATGTTGAATTTCTCTGATGGTTTTTCGTTCTGGTCTCGGATAGCAACCAACCCAGATGATTATCTCTTTTAATGATGCTGGACCTCGCATAGACCAGGGTCAATACAGTACATCGATTCAGAACACCGGTTGGCAACAGCTGATGGCAATTGACTAATAAACTATACATAAGCACAAGGTACATGTCTATTTAATGTCATGCAAAATTTTCACATCAATAGGCATGTGCGGCAGCAACGAAACGAAGCCTATATGTGATACGACAGTGATTGCTACTATGAATGTAAACCAAAGGTTTATCTTGTTTCCTGATGGAGAAATTTATCTCCCATACCTAGAGGCTAGCTCAATCCTGAAAATGTGATGAGAACAATGGGAATTATATGGACATCTAGGTAATACATAAGGATAGTGGGATATATAGCTCGGTGGTAGAGCACCGGGCTCGCATCCATGAGAACCTGGGTTCAAATCCGGGTCATGCGGGCTTCAGTCATGAGCGTTAGTTCCTTGCATATATCTTTGCTCTTACCGCTCCAACGAGCCTCAGGCTTAAAAGGTCTATTAAATAGGATGACCAAAGTAAAAAGAAAATATAAGAAAGCATGCTAAAAGGGAATAGGTTATCAAATAGGAAACAGTTGGGGAGGCACTCAGTAAAAGACTGAGCCCTATCTCATTAAATCAATTCAGTTACCGCATCAGGCGAAAGTATAAACTGAAAAGCTTTAATTAAAAGTTGGTGCTTAACATTTCCTAATTACACTAATACCTTCAGCCTAAAGCTTGGTTATAGAGTACAGAACTTAGGATGATGGCAGAAGGAGGACTTGAGTTTAACGCTCTGTGCCGCGATTGACTCGAGCTAATCACATTAAATCGGCAAGTGCTCTGAATTGAGTAGACACTACGGCTATCCTAGACAAGGTGGATGCAATTAAAGAATCTCTAAAAGTACTCGAGTCATTGACACCATCAGTCTAGTGCAATGTAATACCCCTACAGTACTGCCAGACTGATGTAGTAAGAGCAGGTGAAATGGATGTGTGATGATTTTGTATAGGGCCATACATATGCATGAGTATGCTATTATTGGCAAACATTGTGCCAAGTAAATTATGCAAAGCTGATTGGATTGACAGCAATTGGTGATACGTACGCTGGATATTTTGCATATGAAGTGCTGCCGGCCGGATTATCTGCTGACACTGGTGCTGCTGATATGGCGATTCGCTTTTTGGCGATGGTGTCGGGTGCAGGATGTGAGGCTAGTGGGTTCTCCAGCACGGCTTTCAGCAGTTGAAGCTCGTGATTCAGTTCAGCTATTGTTACATCCTTCTCCGCTAGTTTTGAATAGAGTTCCTGTATCGAGTCATTTCGAACCTTTATCTCCTCGAGAGCCTGCACCAGACTAGCCTGAAGGTCACGGAAGGTTGTCATGTCTTCTATACCGAACTTGGCAAGCGCATCGTAGAGAGGATGACCGCCCTCAATCATTGAATGAGCGCTTTTTATTCACAGCGTCGAACTACACTGCCGATTGTTTACACAGTTACAACTTAGCAGGCCCACCCAATGGTCAACTGTAATTACCCATCGAGTGGTTCCTTATCTCAAAGTTTCTGTATCCCTCCTCCCACTGATATTCACTGGTAGGTGACCTCGATGTTCTGTTCGCTGCCACTCTGTCGCTGTCTCTATGACTACCAGCTCCGTGACCTCAGTGATTAGTTGTTACTGTCTTCTGGTGAAGGATTGCTGTCAGTCTGAGAGTGTGGATGACTACTGGCACTGGACTGGTGTACACCATGCCATGTAGGAAGTTCTGTCCAATTAGAGGGCCGCTCTCTTCTCATTTGGCGATGCATCCACAATTCATTATAATTGAGAAGCCTTGCATAAGTTCAGATCTCTGAATCCCTAGAGAACAGTTTCCTGATGTAATCCAACCTGTGTCGCGTGCTCCGTCAGTCGTTCATCCACACGCGTCTGCTTCAGGATTATAACTCAATTGATTGACTGCGCATTATCATAAACGTTTTGTCATTCTATTGGCCGCAAGGCATTGTATGCTTGAGTGCCATTCCTTGAAGGCAATGCCAGAAAGCAAATTTAAAATAAATACTCGCACCTGCCACAAAGCAGAAATTAAACCATTCGATGTTGTATAGCAACCACCAGAAGCAAACGGAAGTCTCAGCAGTTTTCAGATATTTATATGCAAATCAGATCACCACAAGCAGTTATATAAGCTAGTTCTATGAATTCAAGAATTTCCTATTTTGTCATAGTTTTGTTATGAAATAATCTGAATGGTGATGGAAGTTATGACCATAATTCCAGTAGTGTTGTAGTTTTGTTGGTCGATTCAGTGGCATATGCTGAATGATTGTCTTATAGAGAAAACAGGGGCCTTTCACATCTGTCCGAAACTAACCGTAGCAAAACATGCAGATAGTTACCAGACAGCATTACAGTGCGTAGTGTGGTATACCCCAAATTAAAGTACACTCGGTCTT
>Ga0224511_10002749_pt1 | contig 12109 bp, 6 predicted proteins | sample SF_May12_sed_USG_2_FD_169988 | JGI IMG/M metagenome (GOLD analysis project Ga0224511, IMG submission 169988) | Sediment microbial communities from San Francisco Bay, California, United States - SF_May12_sed_USGS_8_1 | ecosystem: Environmental > Aquatic > Marine > Sediment | place: USA... | reverse complement strand
CAACCAAATGCATGCATTTCTTGTTTTGACGACATGACAGCAGAATCGTTTTTTTAAACATCTCTCTGCAAAACATAGCTTGATTAAAAGTAAACATAGGCGCGTTTTTGTGTGTTTGTGCAGAGAGAATCGTCATAAGGCATGCGCGCCATGCATTACATAATCAAAGATATTGACTTACAGTACAGCCAGCGCGGAACCTTCATTTGAACACCCGTCACCGCGATTTACCTCAACGTGTTCGCTGAAAATGACCACCGCGATCGGTGTTTTTTGCCCATATTTTGGGTGGTCACCGGTGTTCAATTGCCCACGGCAGTGAACACCGCGCGACACGGTGTACGAACACCGCGGATTCCGATGGCCGGACACGGTGGTTCCTTATTTTATACAATTTACATGTACAAAGTAGACGATGAAAAACCGTTGACCGCGATGATCTCTCGCGGGCGACCACCGCGAATCCTCGCGTTCGGTCATCGAGATACGCGAGGGTCATGACCACCAGGGTCAGCGGGTGTTCGGCCGCGGTGTTCGACTGCGCGTGGATAATTCTGACCACCGGGGTCAGAGGATTTATGAAGGTTCCGCGCTGGCTGTACTGTAAGATAATTTCAAGCCAGCGGATATTATATCGTATGTATTGTTTAAACTCATGGGTATAAGACCATATCCTTTGAATAAACACTAAAAAAATCCGGACATGAATCGTTAAAAGGAAACATTTTTTACATTTTCTTCTAAAAATAAGGATACATGAAGAATGCAAAACGTGAAACATTATCTACCGTATTTTCTTTTTGAAATGGCAAATAATGGATGATCCGAAAGATATTTTTGTTCTAAAATCAAGAATTCAGCTCTATGTTAAATCTCAGACAATGTCTCTGACAATGACGCGTGGATGTCGTGACAGTCGCGCCTGTTCGTGCTTGAAGACCCTTTGGTGTGTATTATATGACATTTTGCGCATTTACGTAGAATTTCTTAACTAATGCATGCATTGGTATTTTATAGAATATAACACCTATGATTAATCAGGCGTTTTAGCAACGTGTATAAGTACATGTTGAATATAAGAAACATAAAATGAGCAATATGTTGTTTTAAACTCTTAATTTCCTAAGCGAACCAATGTGTTTTTCGTCGAAACGTGCAATTTATTTGGTCATTGTTGTCAAGAAAAAACCGATATTCCCAAAGTATTGTTTGGTCGGATGACCTCTTATCGACTTTGCACTAATATGTCTGGTAATCTGTTGTGACCACATCGGTTAATTTCCCACAGAATAATTTTGGATTTAATTATACTGACATACTGTAGCTCCTAGTCACTCAAATGCATTCCACTATGTGCTTTGTAAACAAAAACCGAATCCCCTTTTCGTCATCAGTAATCTCGCACTTCTGAACACCCGTTTTGGATGAAAATACAACATACCGTAGTATACACTGAAAAAAACGAACAATTTATAACAGTACAGTTCCAAGCCCTTTTCAGCGTTTCACTTATAACGTGCAACCTACTTTTATGCATTAGACAGCATGCTATTGAGGGAGGTAAACAATTGGCGGATGGATAAATAAACCGTTCCACCATCTAAATACTTTATTTTATTTCTTAGAATCACTTTCCTTTTTACCTAGCTCATGTATCTTGATATAAATACCAAATATAACATCATGAAGCTTTAACATCAATATATACAATATTAAAACTTTATTCTATAAATGTTTGATGTGATGTCAATTAACCAGGCATTAGACATACTCCTATAGCATCTGACAATTAAACTGACAAAAATCGCAATAAGCCGAGCTATAAGGTGCTCGAAATAAATTTTATTTTAAAAAGTACACACTCGAAACGTTTTAGCTTCTAAAAGCCAGAATAGGGCGAAAAAGGGAAAGGTCTTAAATTATGTTGCATGACAATATATGCAAATCAGTCAATAAATCTCCTTCTTCGAAGTCCATATATCATATCTGTGATTTTTGTCTGCACATTAGAACATGCAACGAAGCGTGATGGGCTGGTATTGAAGACTGATATTTTATGCCAACTGAATGTAGCAAGATTGTTGTTGTTTAATGCGAAGTGTCTAGAAATATTTTTACAGTACATTTTTGCAATTAGCAAGTATAAAAATATATACATACCCATATTAAATTCGGACGGTAGCTAGATATGTTTGATTAATATTTCTTTTGAACATGGATTGAGAAACTTTTAAATTACTCAGACAAAATGTAAATATAAGGAATGAATCTTATGTTGGTGCGGTTCATTCAAATTGGACCTGCACGCGAGAGCTTGCAAATTTACCGTAAAGCGCTTTATGGTAAATTTGCCAGCTCTCGGGTGCACGTTATTTATTTTTTAAATGATTTAAGGGAGGTGGCATTATAGAGACCAGAATACTGGATAAAATAAAATGGATGCGTGAACTGTACACAGACATTATATATTTATAACTAGAGCTCCGCGAGTTGGATGTGTCGCCTGACATGATTGGCAAATAAATAATGGCATACAGTCTAAACTACTTAATGCATGGTTTTCGTTCATTAACCTTGTATTTTTTCTTATTGCCATAAACATGTACACTGAGTTTGGTGTTCATTGAACTGAAGATAACAAAGTTAAGGTCCAGTCAAGCAATCAGAGAAGCGGGAAAAATACATGTATTCAAACGAAATTTGATGTAACGGATAATATAAATTGAAGAGGTGTTCATAGAATGAATGTGGTAATCAATGTAGAAATGTCAAGTTGAAGGGTACCATGACAAAATGGCCCTTTCAAAAACCAACACACACAGAACGACACACAAACACGTAGAATATCATTTAGAAAAACAACTATTTCTTTGTCTTTTTCGGATTTTCTTAATACCTCTTTTAAAATGACCTATACAAAACCCCGTATTATATGTGTTTGAGTATTAAAGGGATAATTTTGCCAATATTGGTGAAGATGACTGAAAAAGTAAAGGAGCCATGACCCTTAAAACAAAACTAATATAAGTACTCAGTGTAGCGTTATGGTTCTGTTTTGTGATGTGGCATCTTTCATTACAACTGATGAACAGCTTTAATAAAACCGAGGCTGCTGTTTCCTCATGCAGGCTATGCTTGCTGAGGGCTTTCCCTTTTATCAGTTTAAGTAAAGGAGACTAGAGCACATACTTTTGGGTTGGAAAGTACTCCACCAATACTGGACATCTGCATTTACCAGGCGGTGCCCACTCTGGTGACAGCATCTACCCAGCAACAAATGTCACTTCCATTTGACATCTGCATTAAACAGGCGGTGCCCACTCTGGTGACAGCATTTACCCAACAACAAATGTCACCAACATTGGACCTCTCTGCAAGTGCCAGGCGGTGCCCACTCTATGCACAGCTTCTACCCAACATCAAATATCACCAATACTGGACACCTGCATGTGCCTGGCGGTGACTTTTCTGTGCACAGCATCTACCCAGCAACAAATGTCACCAACATTAAACATCTACATGTGCCAGGCGGTGCCCACTCTGGTGACAGCATCTACCCAGCAACAAATGTCACCAACATTGGACATCTACATGTGCCAGGCGGTGCCCACTCTGGTGACAGCTTCTACCCAACAACAAATGTCACCAATACTGGATATCTACATGTCCCAGGCGGTGCCCACTCTGGTGACAGCATCTACCCAACAACAAATGTCACCAATACTGGATATCTACATGTGCCAGGCGGTGCCCACTCTGGTGACAGCATCTACCCAACAACAAATGTCACCAACATTGGACATCTACATGTGCCAGGCGGTGCCCACTCTGGTGACAGCTTCTACCCAACAATAGATGTCACCAACATTGGACATCTACATGTGCCAGGCGGTGTCCACTCTGGTGACAGCTTCTACCCAACAACAAATGTCACCAACATTGGACATCTACGTGTGCCAGGCGGTGCCCACTCTGGTGACAGCTTCTACCCAACAACAAATGTCACCAACATTGGACATCTACATGTGCCAGGCGGTGCCCACTCTGGTGACAGCTACTACCCAACAACAGATGTCACCAACATTGGACATCTACGTGTGCCAGGCGATGCCCACTCTGGTGACAAGTTCTACCCAACAACAGATGTCACCAATTCTGGACATCTGCATGTCTCAGGCGGTGCCTACTCTGTGCACAGCTTCTCCCCAAACAACAGATGTCACCAATACTGGACATCTGCATTAAACAGGCGGTGCCCACTCTGGTGACAGCATCTACCCAACAACAAATGTCACTAATACTGGACATCTGCGTCTGCCAGGCGGTGCCCACTCTGGTGACAGCTTCTACCCAACAACAGATGTCACCAACATTGGACATCTGCATTCACAAGGTGATAGCCCTTCTGGGCACAGCATCTACTCAACAGCAGGGGACAAAAGTACATCTTAAATCTAGGTATGTGTGTCTATCTCAATATCAGCACGCGGGCTGTAACACTGTCTTCTATATACATTTATTATTCCATTTAAGAATTAAGTAAAAGTAAAAACATATGACTAGCAATATCATCTTAGTTATTTGTATACATAACAACAGCTTCAACGGATTGCATTGTTTGGTTTTCATAGAAATAATGTTTTTTATGTTTATTTTTTATGCGCCAGAGAGGTTCAGTGAATTGCAACCGTTTATTACAATTGATGAACAGTTTCAAACAGAGGCGGCTATAACAGCGCGTGTCTTGTGTGTGTCTTATGTGCTATTTGGCGTAAGTGATGTAGCATCTTTTATTACCACGACGAACAGCTACAATAAAACACAAGCTGCTTTTTTCCCATGCAGGCTATGCTTCCTGAGTACTTCCCGTTTTCCAAAGACTTTAAGGTTAATTTAAGGAGGGTTTCACCAAGATGGAAATATCATAATCAACGTAAGGCTTTATGTGAATACTTAAGGATGCTTATCATTGTATATTTCATATAAATGAGACAAGTAATCATATTGAGATTGCGCAAGCATTTAGATTTAGATTGCACAAATAATTACATCAATATTGCACAAGTAATTACTTTGAAAGTCTTCAGTTACTTCGATAACTCGTACATACATAAAACATGTGTGCATCGTAACCCCTAAGGGTATTTATTTTTTACACAAGAAGGCGATTTATAGGACCTATAAACACAATTTCTGATTATGGTTTTGCTGCATGGTTTAATACTGTTTTCATACAAGTTATTCATATCCCTCTATGCCAATGTTCTATATGTCGAACTCCCAACAATGTGTAGCATTTAAAGACACGGAAGATGTTCGTCTGACAAGAGCCGGAGTTTGTCCATTTTAGGTCGTGCGTCGCGATCATGTGGCCATGTCACATACTTAAAACATTTCATTGGCTCACGGGCAAAGCCGTTTCTAAACCGATTTGGGAGTGTTGCTGGCATTCAGTGCTGTCAAAACTGATCAAGGAATATAATTGCGTAACACCCTAAAGAAATTACGTAATAATTTGCCCAAATGTTTTAAAGTATTTTTGTGATCATAAACATCACCCCGGGAATCAGGGGATTTTAATATATTTGCCATGACATAACCACATCGGTGTTTTGACACATACAAAGAATCAATTCTTATGCTCCCCGAAGGGAGAGCATATATTCATCGCTTTATCCGTACGTCGGTATGTATGTACGATTTTCCATGTCCGGGACATAACTCAGAAACTGCAAGAGGTATTAAAGAGAAACTTTGTAGGTAGATATACTTTATTAAGTAAAGAGAAATGCATAAGAACGGTAAACCTGCTCTGCGTAATTTTGGAGTAATTGTCTTTTTATATATGCTTAGTACCTTTAAAAAGGCAAACTTTTAAACTAAGTATATCTCCTCTATTCTGTTATGTAAATACCTAAAATTAATGTATAATGTTATCTGTTAAAAACGATTCTTTATGAGGTGGTATGACAATTTAAAAAAATGCACTTGGTCCTCGTGACACATGAATTGTTAATATTCGCGCTTTTTTATGCCACAACATTGACAATGAAACGCTGCTTTAAAAAGTTTATTCGTTATCGAACACATATCGATGCGGAAATGCACGACTTTCGGAAAATGAAGGCAACCACGCTCTTGGAATGCTAATGGTAGAGGCTACAAAGCAACATGTAGCTAATGCATTTGGATGAAGTGTGTCGACTGTTATGCGTCTTGCGTAAGGAGTGCAGGTCACTTGAAGTGTAAGGGACCTTCCTCGACCAGGTCAGCCACGTGTCACCACCAGATGCCAGGACCAAAAGACCAACCACATTCGAAACAGATTCTTCCAGACGGCTACCTAAACCTCTAGACAGACTGTCGGGCGTCAAAGGTAAGTGCACACATGTGTTAAATTTATAATCAACTTTTACAATTACAATTTGACGTATAATTTATAAACACATTGGTATATGCTTTCAGACGTCGCATACACACCCAAAACCGTCAGAAGGAGGCTCCGATCTGCTGGTATACTATGCCAGAGAACACTGAAGGCATCACGTCTTTCGCAACACCGTACGCGAAAATGTTTTGCTGGGCGGGAACGCACATTACGTTTACCCGACGCCAACGTGTATGGCGGCGTCGAGGTGAGCGTTACGCTGAGGCCTGCACCAATAGTACAACCATTGGGGTGGTGGTTCAATCCATTTCTGAGGAACAATAACATGTTACAACAAGACGCCGCTTGTTGTGTATGATCGCAATGTGAACGCGCAAGTGCATGTAAACCAAGCGCTGGCTTATGTTGTACTTCCCTTCATGCATAACAACTTTCCCCCATAATTCTGCAATTCTGCAGCAGAATGGCGCTAAACCACACACGACAATGGTTACACAAAGGTTTATAGCCCAAAACACACTCACTGTGTTTGATTGGGCTGCTATGTATATAAAATCTTTTAAATTATTGTACAAGAAGTATCTGTTTAATATGACATGATAGATGTGCCATGATATCTATAATGAAGTGTCTTGCATGCCAATGAGTGTCTGTCAATGCATTGCTTTTTATTTTATTATTATTATTAAGAATACATGTGTGCTAGTGTAAGCTGTTATATAATTGTTTGTTTAAACTGCATATTTATCTTGTTGAACTTTATTAAAATGTATGTCTATACTTTAATACTATCCATAATATATGTTTTTTTCAAGTTTGTTAATTTTGTTTTGAAGGCCATTTGTAAATAAGGCATGTTTTGTACTTTTACTTTATATGTCTAAATGTCACCTTCAGAAAATAAAGTTATTATTATTATTATTATTATTATTATTATTATTATTATTATTATTATTATTATTATTATGTCACCAGGCATGTCGCCTATAGAACATGTTTGGGGTGAACTCAAAAGACGCGTTTTCGCTCGCGCAATACCACCCACCAACATCAACCAGCTCCGTGAAGCCGTCCTTGAACAGTAAGATACTATCCCACAGCAATTCATATCTCAATCGGTGCGTTCAATGCGACGACGTAGTATAGCATTGATAAATGCGAATGGAAGTTATACGCATTATTGACCAGAGCAAATGAAAATGAGGGTAATGATCGTTGACAGTTAAACTTTGTTACCAATGTTTTTTTTTATTTCAATGAATTTTCGTGACATAATTAATAAAGGTCTTATCTTCAGTAACGTTATTTTAAAATTACGAAGGTTTACTCTAGAAAAAAATATTTTAATGGTCAAACTAGTTTTTAAAGTGGCTGAGTATATGTTCACACTTTGAACTTTGTCCGGGACATAACTCTAGAACTACATGAGGTATTAACACGAAACGGTAGGTAGATATATCTCATTAGGTGGAAGTGCAGTACATAAGAACTATAAACCTATCTTGCATAATTTCGTACTCTCCCCTTCATAACGCTTTAAGGTACTGTCTTTTGTGATTATTCATACTAATTTATTGTCCACAATGTAACTTCAACATCATGAAAACTTCTGACGTTAACTTTCGCATGTTATGTGTATAGATCTCATAGTTGAGAAGTGCAGTGCAAAATGAACTATAACTCTTTTCCTCATAATTGTGGAATTACTGCCCTTCGTTACTTTTCATTCTTTTTATGACACTGTCTGGATAGGACTGCCGCTGTCCGTGTGTAGAAAATGATAAGGAATTAAATGGTAAATTCAATTTTTCATACGTTCTTCATTGCATATTTAAACAGTTCTAACCAAGCTAGACATTCGCTCTGCTAGTGGGGAACACATGTGTCATTACAAGCCTATTGTAAAATAAAAGCAGGATTTCATCTATTTAAGTAGCATCGTGTGTTGGACGCTTTTGTTCAAAATGCCAGATAATTTGTTTTAATTTGTGCTTCCATTTATCTAACTTAGAATCATCGATAGTTAAATAACTGTCTGGCAATTTTATTTGGGAAACTCAAGATGATCAAAATAGAACACTCAGGTTAGGGTTAGGAATTTTAAAATGATGCTTGTTCGACAGATATATTTGTAAAATAATATAAATAAAAAGATATATGCAAGAACATTTATGCAGACCAAGTTTACATTGTGTATTAAACGGAAACTGTCTAATCCCAATAAATGTTAAGCTGCTACCTTGGTACGGTCAATGATAATCATTGGGGGATATAAACCAGTTTTTGATTTATTGTAATGGTACGGATTTTAACAATCTACTATTGTCTCAAAGCACAATGACCTTTAAAGGTGTCTTAAGCACTACAATGGGGACCATACAATAACAAAATAAACCCTTAAGACATCATTTTGAGATGTTCTAAGGACAAAACACTGTATTTATGCTCGCGACGGTAATGCGACTTTAGAATGCGAATTTAGATACATTTGATCACACATCAGTCACTATTATAGAGTCAAAATAAAGCATTCATACCCCGGTATACCTTTTTGAGGCTTTGTAAAGACAAACTCTATGCTTATAACCGCAATGGTACTTTTAAACGAGTTTTTTTGCTAAAGCGTTGTATTGCAAAAGAGGCTGCGATTGGAATGATTGATTTAATGTTATTTAATGTAATAAAAATATTGCGATTCAGGTCTTATTACAAATTGGTTGCATCACAGCATACGTTTACATCACAAGATCAATATGTTCATTGTCTTTTTATCATTGTCTTTCTAAACAGTCACCTCATCAATATATAATAAGTCATATCTTTTAGTACATCATTGTATTGCAACTTTAAAGAACTATCAATGTGTGTATATACTATTGTATTATTTACCGTAACAAGTCTCAGCACTGGTTGAGAAAAAAACTTGATATATTACCATGAACAATAAAACTAGTTCAGTGGTCTGTGTTCATTTGTGGCCTCCACGTGTTGTTTTTGTGTGTTTCTTGTTGTACCGGAATTTGATGCCAAAGTGCCCGATTGTTTTTCAAATTATATTACTGCTAGCGTCACGCATCTCTTAGATGAGTCACTGCGTGTGTATTCTACGGTCTTAGCGTACTGCAACCTCTTATAAAATTATGGACACGTTAATTTCTTAGTGAACTTTAACCTTTAACAATTTATAACGAATATATTTTTAAAAATATTAGTGTACTGCAACCGCAACGAACTGTCGGTGGGTTTATTTATACTTAACTTATTTAACTGCAATCTCTTCGTCCAGATGTTAGTAAAGGAAATTATTAATAGTGTTGGATGCATGCGAAGCTCTCAGTACAGAGACGTATACATATTCTTATTCTAGCTTATGGATTTCAATAATTTTGCATTCGCGTGGGTACAGTTTTTGTGTTCTTTATTGCGTTAAATGATAGGATGCAGACAAGAAACAAATACGTTACTTGCGTGGTAAAAGCAAGAATCGTTTATCGTAAATTGAGTATAACTCAACACAATGTGTTAAATAAATGGAGTCATTTATCTCTGTTATCGCAATTGCAGAATCTCTTTGTTCCTAACAAATTTATGAATAAACGTTCACATCCAAAATGTTATTGTTTTGTTTGATTTGTCTGCTGTATTTTAATCATTTGTTTTACTTTTATCACTGATAACATGATGGTCACTATACTGTGTAACATAATTAGTATTTGTTTTGCGTCTTAGTAAAGCGAAATAACGGCTCCTTTGGTATAATCTCAAATGACATTTCTTTATAAAAACTGTTGAGTGGGCATGTTGAGATAATTTCAAAAGCTTTTAAGCGCCATACCTTTAATGGCAGAAAAGTTTTATATGCAAGCTATATTTAAGCATCATGAGCTCAAATGACTGAGAAAATTAAATTACTCTTTATTTTGATCCCTCGTGTTATGTTTGCAATGTATACAAAGAAATCTCCAAGTTGCGTGGTTACGTTAGCGTTTGTGGCATTGTTTCCGTCTTCCATTGTTCACCAGTAATAATTCTTCTGGCTAGTGACGTATTTTCTCGAAAAAGCGTCTCTAATAGGCTTGAAACGTAAGACCAGTATTGATATTTCATATTTATTACAGCGGTAATGTGTGTGTGCAACCCTACCGGCCATAATCTTATCACCTTAATGATCTGTCAGATGTTTAAAAGAATTATAACAATTAATTGTACTCTAAAAGACTTTTCTGTAACAACAACCAATATTGGTTTTCTGGTAGGGTATGAATCTTCGGACCATGGTAAAAATGAAACAACATAGTGGTCATTTAAATGACTGCTTAGATCAGACCTTACCTGTCTTGAATCCGACCTTGCGTTAATGCCACCACAGAGAAAATCCCTAAATAATACTTGTAATATGTTGCACGTGTAACAGTTCGATCGTTGGAACGGGTTGTCAAACACAGAACTGAGACATTAAACAGACACACCAAGTGTACGGTAAATACATTTTAACCCGAACTCAGTCTGGTTTTTAAATAAACATGATACAATGAACATTACCGATCAAGGTTAATCCAGTATGTTATCTTTTGTTAGTATGGATGATAATAAAATAATTTTATGTAAAAGCAAAAGCGTCTCGGCAAAATGAATAATCTTAGCGCAAAAGTAAGAGGAACGTTTAGTTTTTTTCTTGAATAAATCATTAAATAATTATAAATAAAAAAGAAAATAAAAATCCGAAAACACAAATAATATTTTTTTTCTAAATGTCTGTTGCGTTTTGGTGTTCTGCGTGTTTTTGTGTTGTTCTTTGTGTTGGTTTTTGTACGGGCCATTTGGTCATGGTGCCCTTAAAATTGACATATCTACATTGTTTACAACATTCATTCTTTGAACATCTCTTCAATTTATGTTACTGAGAAGTAGAGTAATCCGTCTCGTACACTCTGTATACAACATAACACATTTACGAAAAATCGGTAGAAGCCGACAATGTTTTCGACACCTATGATCGTCTTGGGCGCATTTTACAAAATGTTTCTGTTTTGTGTTTTTTGTTTCGGTTTGGCATCAAATAACCAACTTGTGATATTTACAAGGTATTTGATAAAAATATCAGAACTATTCCCTTTAAATACCGTTCTAGTATGTTTAAGGAACAACATGTCGCCATCAATTAATGATTAGTCCCACAAGCAATGAGATAATTTTATAAGGTGTCCAGCAGCAATACCAATTACGATTGAAATACTGTAGTTATCAGAAAAAAGAATGTATCGAAATCATGTTTTTAAGGTTGTTAACCCTATAACGTAAAACACATGATGTTTGTTTTCCAAATAGTAAATTGAGACTTTTTTCAAGTATCGTAGCAATGTTTTTGTTTGTTGTTTAAAATTTAAGGAAAAACTGCAGTGTACAATGGAAAGATCAGTCGGTAGAGAACAGACTGTGAATATATTGGTGTGTTCCTGCCCTATATGAGCAGCTCACTTCACATTTCATATCTATCTAATGCTGCCCTCACACATACCTCGCGACCTTACTGCGACCTGAAAACTAGTAAAATATCATTTTTCTTTCGAAAATCGTTTGGTTTTCTTTCAAATTTTCAAATTTCTCTCGCAGACGGTCCGGGGCTCTGCAGTCTTGTGTTCAGTACGTTTTCTCTATGTCCTTAATACGACCCTTCTACGTCCATGGCGTTTCCACTGCGACTATATTGCGTCCCCAAGG
>Ga0224511_10002748_pt1 | contig 12113 bp, 8 predicted proteins | sample SF_May12_sed_USG_2_FD_169988 | JGI IMG/M metagenome (GOLD analysis project Ga0224511, IMG submission 169988) | Sediment microbial communities from San Francisco Bay, California, United States - SF_May12_sed_USGS_8_1 | ecosystem: Environmental > Aquatic > Marine > Sediment | place: USA... | reverse complement strand
GCAAAGCGAAATACAAACAGAGCATGTCAGGAAACATTCAAGCAAACTATTTTTTTAAACGCATAGACATTTTCCTTGACCTATTTCCAACTGTCAATCTTGATCATTTATAACGGTTTATGGTCCATTTAAACCAATGAATTAGGGTTAAGATTGTCAGGTGACCATCTGACCTAGTAAATACTAAAAAGAAAGTACGGGAAGGGGACGTGTTTGAAGTTTTGCGAAACGGTGCATTGTACGTTAAACAAATTGTGCAAATACAAAGTTCATTAAAGTTGGAAGATAAAATTACGATGTACCCAAATTGAATGTTTGATGTTATTAAGACATTCAAACGATGATATTACATAGCCTTAAGTTATGATCACATTTTTGGTCTGACTCATTTAAAGTGTTAGTTTTGATTGGTTTGATTTGTCCCAATAGACACAACTTTCCGGCTAAGTGGCGTTTGTAGTAATTTGTGATAGTATTTGCTTTTACGCTATAAGTAATTACCATAAAGTACATGAAAACATTGAACATATAAGTTGCCTCAGGGTCTCACGATTTTGCAGTTGCGTGACTTGCATTCTTCTTGCATATTGTTATCAATGTTTGTACAAAATGTCTTTGATCATTAGAGCGAAAAGTTGATTGACTGTTTGTTTGTTGTTGATGGTTTGGTTAAGTGTAAATTTTAAATATTTGTTCAATAAAGTTAATTTTTAATTTCGATATCAGTATCATATTTCATAAGAAATTAAGGTAAATGTAACATACAATACAGGATGCGCAAACAGAATAAAAATTTTGACAACGGTCTCGTTTATACTTTGTAGATTTCATTTCTATTACCGATAAATCATGTAAAAGCTTACTTTTGTTCATGTAGATCAAGAGAACATGTTCAGCAAAATATGCTCCCCATTTGGTAACAAGATTAAACGTTGGCATATTTTCCATTTTAGATGAAGTTTGTGTTGGTTTTTAAGTTTTAAGCTGTTAAAAAGAGATAGTTTACCGTTGATAATATACGTTTTACACCTTCGAAGTTGAAGTCGTTAGTAAAATATGCGTTGCGAAACAGTCCGTGAACTAAAGTGTTAATTCAAGCATTACTTTAAAATTGAAACAATAAAATGTTATGTGTATCAAATATATTGAAGATGTGGTACACTTATTATTTCTTGAAATTGTAATTAAAGTTCCTATCCCAGTCTTGGTTGATTTTACTTCCTAAAATCAAAACAAACAAAAAATAAACAGAAGTATATCACAGACCATCATTATCAATATAATACTTCTTTGAATTGCATTGAAATTCCTCGTTGTTGTTAGAAAAACGTGAAACAAATACGCGCGTCCTCTGGTCCTTGAAGGATTTCCCGGTTTATAAATATAACGGAATTTCCTTCGACGCGTACAACCTCTGAGACACCAAAGATCGGCTAGTTCATTCAAATAGGAGTAGCAGTATTTGTCTATATATAGCGTCAGTGAGGTAGCCAATTCATATTTAAACATTTATTAATAAGGCTATTAACACCGCTGACCATACAAACACGGCATCGCAGTGCGTAGCGTACTTGCCTATCACCCAGGCAACTGGGGATCGAATACCCTTTTTACTTTTTATATTACTTTTTATTATAACTAAATTGTTTGTTTCTCTTACGTTCTAATGTATTGATATAATTTAAATTATTCATTTTATATTTCATTTTTTGTGCATTATTTTCAATGTTTTTCTTTTTATTCTTTTTGCGTAATATATATTTTATTTAGTACAATTATATAAACACGGAAAATATTTACATAATATACAATTTGAAACATAAAAGCAATCTTCTCAACTTGAAAAACTTGAGACCTGTGTAGGACTCGAACCCGTGTCAAATAGGGAAAAAGTCAACACCGCGCGCTAACCGACTGAGCTACGCATTCACATGACTGAAGCGTTGCCAATGTAGTATATGCACTGTGTGTCTATCATCTGTGTATGAATAAGATACGTTATACTTTACCTATTTAGATGAACATAAACTAACCGGGGTTCAAACAGCGGTTACGTCACGCTTTGCTACTTTAACCACTGCCAACACAAAAAATCACGTGACGATGGCTTATCACGTGATTGATTCAAAACTTCAGCCGTTATTTACTACATACACGGTGTCACAGTGAAAATATCTTCAGTAATATATACAATTTTTTATAACGTATATTTTTTTTACTTTCTTGTACATAAAGCATAATAATTTAATGAAAGAAGACTAAATAATATAAAGTATTCGGTTTTAAAAATAAAAGTGAAAAAAATAAATCCGTCTCTCTGGAGCCGGATTTACTTGTGGTGGCAGTGGTTACTGTACTGGTCAGGGGAAGTAACCGCTGCGTGGAGTTTGACCGGGGTTATGGTCACGTCGCAATGCGTAATGTATACCTATATATCACTCATTCTCATTTAATAGGCCAACTTTTGCTCAAGAAATGAAGGTATTTTTATTTTCACTGAAAGGGCTATATTTATGCCCGACTTATCGTATACATGTATATTCATATAAAGATGTTTTGTACTTGGACCTTTTTTCACTTTTTACGTAACCTCATATAAATTTGAGCTGTAAAATGTGCATATATACCCCGGACATAGTTTTGGCTGAATAAACGAGAATGAGTGAGTCTAGTCAAAAAAGCGACGCACGAGTCAAACTAATTTTAGATCAATGTTTACAAAATAAAGATGTTTATATTTATAGCAAAATAAATGTGCTATTACAATGATATAGTGACACTAATATAGTTTAATGTAACTTAATATATATTATGTTTTTAAATCCTTCGCTGACATTTTATTTTAAAATGTTAAATTCACCAAAGACTGGGATAGGAGCTTTAAGTCTTGAACCCTTAATAAAAACGATGAGAAATATATTTGTTTTGGTTTTTAAACAGGTTTTTTCAATTATTTTTGGAACTAATGTATATGTACATATATATGTGTGTGTGCATGTAGTTATCTACCTTCAAGTCAGAGGGCTATGACCCAGTGGAGGTGACCTTCACCCTCATTTTAGGCCGCATTAATCAGGAGTGTTAAGGCTGACGTATTTACGCAAAGGGCCGATACGCCATACGCCAACACTTATCAACTGGTACGCAGACCTCAGCCTAAATAAATCGTTTAAATGCCTTGATATGTTATAGTATATTTCAATTATAAAATTGAGAATTCTTGTATATAATCAATAATTTTTTTTAATTTTTATTTCAATCATAACATATTTTTGAATGTAAATGTCCGAGTGCCTCCAGAGCACAGTTGGGGGATATCTCATGGAAGTCCTAATCGGTTAGAGTTTCGTAAAAGGCTAAACATTGCTCTTGTGGCTTGTGTAGATATATATACTTTATTTTAGTAAAAAGAGCCAAAATACCAAGGTATTTATATTCTTTAACGTTTTAGTTTTATTACAAGTTACACATGATTTATTGTTTTTGTACATTTTTTGTATAATTGTTAAACATTTTCCCTGTGTATTTACGTTTTGTAATTTTCACCAGAGACCGTCTCTCCATACTTTATCAAACGCTTGTTTCAAATCAATGAATGCACACAATAACTTCTTTTTAGAGTTGTTAACATAATAAATTAAATGCTGTAATATAAACAGAATGTCGGATGTTGAGTATCCTTTCCTAAAACCTGCTTGACAGTTATTATTAAGTTGTTTTTTCAACATACTTTGTTATTCTATTATTCAGTACACTAGTAAAGACCTTTCCGAGACAACCTAACAGTGTAATTGGCCTATAATGTTCAGCCTTAGATGGATCACCTTTATTCTTGTAAATTAGGTTAATTATACCAATTGTCCAACTTTCAGGTATGAGTCCAGTGTCAAATACAATATTGAACAATTTTATGAAGGTATCTTTCATTAACGGGCATAAATACATATTGTGTTTATTTACAATGTTATCAATGCCTCGAGCTTTGCCATTTTTAATGCTTTTATTGCCTTTTCAATTCCATCTTTTGTAATGGGATTGTTCAACTCGTAGTCATCATCAATGTTGTTGTTGTTATTATTATTATTATTATTATTATTATTATTATTATTATTATTATTATTATTATTATTATTTCTTATATCTTCATTATTATTATTATTATTATTATTATTATTATTATTATTATTATTATTATTATTATTTTTATTATTATTGAGAGTTTCATCATTATTCGCATTTTTAAAGAAATTATATAAATCGTTTAAGTTTGCTTCTGTTTTTTTAACTTGCTTATTGTTGTTTATTATTTTCCAAAATTGTTTTGGATTTCCTTTTTTAGCTGCCGAATAATTTTTACTTTGTTTGCTCTATCCTTGTTCTTAAAAGTATTTATTGTGCGCTTGTATATTTTACCTTTTTTGTGATAATATGTTTTTATATAATGTGGTTTCTATTCATTTAATAAGCATATTCAGCTTGGTGGAAACTTTTACGGGCTTCTTTGCATTCTCTACCAAACCATGTAGGGTATTTGTTTTCGTTATTTTGTTGTGGTGATTTTTGTTTAACAAACAAGTCCGATATCTCCTTTAGACTATTATCTAGATCATCCTTGGTTTTTATTATGTTCCTCGCTATAGTTATGTAATTTAATATTTATAGCATGTATACTCTTCATATTTATATTATCTCAAGTACTAATGTCGTGTTAAAACTAAATTCCACACTAACAGCATTGTTTATATCTGATAGCAAAGGACAGTAGTCTTGGATATTCAGAGAATTTACGTATCTAAATAATGACGAGGCTGTAATAAAATAGTCTACAACGCTTGTTTCGCGACACGTGCATTTGCCTAGTTGTTCACCGTTGGTACGAACACGTCTGGAAATAACGTCATTTTTGAGATTTACTTCGGTCGGCATGTGCAAACTGGCATGAATATTTTCACAGAAAACGCCGAAGGTAACCAAACAGGAATCCTTTGCAAGAACTACTACTACTACTACTACTACTACTACTACTACTACTACTACTACTACTACTACTACTACTACTACTACTACTACTACTACTACTACTACTACTACAACAACAACAACAACAACAACAACAACAACAACAACAACAACAACAACAACAACAACAACAACAGTACTACAGTAAGCCTACGTGTATAATATACATATTATAGTATAACGCACCACGTTCACGTAACTAATATAGGAAAAGGCCCTTAAGAAACATAATTATTCTGCATGGGAACTAGCGGCCGTATTGTATTGACGCTGATAATCAATGGTAATAAAAATTGCCAAACTATTGACACCCCTAGTGCATAAAAGGAACTCTATTTTCATATGTACACAACATACAATTTATGACCCTAGAGGCTCAGAAAATATAGCTATACAATGATTAAGTACGAGGCGACATTTAATAGCCACAACAAAACACCATTTACTAGCTGTTACAGTAGTTATTTGGAAAAAAACAACACCTTATGTTGCATTTAAAATTATTCTTTTTTAAGGTATAATATCAAAATCTATTGTGTGGGGCTACCCTGATTGGTATACACATTTACCCTACTTATTAGAATATTGGCAATTGACGTCAAGAGTGTAAAAACAAAAAAAAATGAATGTGTGAGATAATTCAGAAACTGTTACGTGAATGTCGCTACTGTTGGTAAATGTGTCGGGGTTAAATGAGACGTTTGTATAAGAAACTGAGTAGAACCACAATAATGTAATGAATGTTTCACCCGGAAGTCCGTAAATTAATATATTTACTAAGTTTTTGCTACATTAAACATTAACACTATATTATTACTCGGAATGGCCTTAAAACACACGGGTGACTGTGGCTGTTTAATATTACGGACGCTTGATGTAGACCAGTCAACGAACATGCAATGTATAAATTGTTCATCTCATTTAAATCGACGAACAGCAAAATAGATTATAATGTAAAAACACAGAAGATCACCAACGTTTAGTCTCAAAATCAGGATGAGGCTGTGTTTTTGTGTTATTCTACATGAAACGCCGTTTGTATTTACGCCTTAAAGGCTATTTAATAGGGTTATTTTATGCAGATTGATTCATGTTGTGATAATAACAACATCAACTAGAGATCATTTTTAATCCGCACCACTAGCAAACACCAAATAAGTACGAGAGGGGGTCGGAATTGGGGTAATTGTATTTGCCCCGGGAAGGATAATGTTTATGCTTGTAAGCGAAAGGCGTCTTGGACTCAGGGAATACGAATGGCCGATATGCATATCACAATTATCATTCATGGTTCACGGTAAATTTGCTTCAGTTTATATAATACAATTTACCAACGTTTTCCAGTAATTATCAATTATAGCTATGTCTATTTTGGTTTTATCATATGTTGTCATTGCACAATAATGGAAAAACATCGCCGACAGGACAAATTAAACTTTCTACATCCATGACATCGTAAATTGTAATGATTGCAAGTCATGGCCTTAGTTCATATGATATTTATGCAAACACGCAAAACTTTGAATAAAAAGTTTCTAAGATATTCACAGAAGCCTTTTTACAATCATATACTAAGTCAGGTGTGTTCATTTACATGGAAACTATGGTTCGTTATACGTTTGAAATTTTGCTCGCAGCATATCTCATCTTAAACATCCGAACGCAAATGTTATACGACCATTAAGAATTCAGTAACGTGTATGATGTGAAATTTATAGGGACAAAAACTCGAAAGTATTCGACTGCTATGAGAAAATGAGGGTACAAGATGCACATGACCCAAATAGATGTCTCGTGAATAAACAAAAAGTGAGGCAATTGTTCATGCCTTTTTATACTTTTTGTGTTCGTAATCATGCACAACTCATTAATTTTATTCACTGGAAAGTCTTTAACAAAGTTTGTGGATTTTAGATAATGGATAATGAATCAGTTTTGTGATATGGAAATGCAAATAATAATAATAATTAGAAACCTTTTCGCGACATCTGTATTCAATCCCTTATCGTCACGGTAAAAACGCAAAACGCGTATACGTTACAAAACATGTATTTTTGGCCAGGCATATATCGACGTAAGTACGTTTTTATTTAAGGAAGTTTATCGACGTTTACTGTAGTGTCTTTAAACATAGGAAACTTCGAGTGTTTTTAATTTAAATGCATTGCCCCCCCTCCCCGTTAAACGTACACTGTATTAACTGAAAAAAAGTAATGAGTAAAAAAAAAGATCAAAAACAGTAAACTGCCATTTGCCATTTTATCAGATAATGTTATGTAATAAACACAATATAATTGTTTCGTTTATAATCAGTGTTTTCCCAAAGGAATGAAAACCGGTAATTGTTTGTCTTCCAAACAAAATCTGGCAACCAGTAGCTTTAAAGTAGATTTAAATGTTATATCAATTGCTCATTTCCCATGGTTTGATTTCCCTTGGTGACAGCTTTGTAGCTTTTCATGCGGATTATGTGAGAGAGGGGTTATTACTTAATCACAATATTCGAAATTGTTTCTCTGAAAACACACGTGTTAACAAGGACACAATCTCTGAAAGAGAGTGTTTTTTTTTCTTCTGGGATTTAACAAGCAGTTGTTATATTCATTGACGTTTATTTGAAAACAAAACAAATTAATGTAGCCATTTATTTGGGAAAAGCTAATAATTCGACTAAAATGGGAACTGTAAAAATTGTGTTAGACAGAACAAATATGTACAGCTCATGAAGTTATTTTGTCTTTGGTTGTTAAATATAATGATTTTAACACATGCTTTTTCACCAATAAAAAGGCTTTGGGGTTTTAAGATGTTTTCTTACGCAACGTACCAAATGCGGTTGTACATTCCGTACCAATTAAATGGCTAAAACGCAGATAATTCCATTTCAGGCACTGATTATTCACGCTTCATTGCTAATTGAAGATTTGCTTGCAGCAACTCTTATCTTTGCACCACTGAACGATGTAATTTTACGACCCATAAAGCAATCTGTAACCTACACGACCAGGACAGTATACTCAAGAAAACAACCCAACGGTTTTGATCTGTTTTATGAAAAGAGAGGGATCCTTTCAACATCAGTGTGAGAATATGTGTATGCACATACAGCATTGTATGTTAATCTTATAAAATGACTAAATTATAAATGTTAATTGCCTTGTGTGTTACTCTGTGCTTGCTATAATAATATATTTGATATTGTATTATGATTTTTTAGATTGCATACACACTAACATATTTAAAATACTTACTAATACTTTAACGCAGCAACAACAACATATTCATCTGTCAACGCTGGCAAAACAATCCTTATTAAAGTTAAACCATTTAATAGTGAATTTTATGTAACACGTTTCGTTGACACAATTTATTTATAAGGCAATTCTATAATTGCTTTTGACTTTTTTCTTTTTAATGTAAACACGAAAAATAATTGTACTTATTGTTTCTATATGAAAGAGTGTTATTTATTTCTTATGAATAAATACAATTTAAAGATACATGTACCCTATGGATTTTACTTAACGAACAGTACGTGTACATGTAGGTAGTATTGAAAACAAAACATTTGCAATATGGTATCGAGGAAGATTAATTTTTAGCGGTCACACGCTGAGACCAGCAGTCAACAATGTCTCCATGGACGCAGATATCAATATAATAACATTAATTATTTACCTTTATACAATAATAACACATGCAATGTAAACACAATAGATTGTGAATTCCCATTTCCTATTTTTCCTATTTTTGCACTGTCTCTTATACATATTTTCAATAGCACAGTGTGTCAACGTTGGCCATATTCTTTGGTGAAAAAACTTTAAAGTGCGTTTATGCGGAATCGAAGTACTTATAAGACGACTTTGGTGTATTTATTTGAGAAATATATATATTTATTTTGTTGAATATAGTTACTCGAAAACCATACTGGGTATAGTTTGTTCGTGTTGAATCTCAATAAATGCTTGTAAATTAAATACAAATAACAAGGCCCAAACAAAACATATATTGTAAAAGTGAAAAATGATATAAAAAAATCCAGTTTTACAAACAAAACGAAATGGTTGCTTTTAAGACAGAGCATCAACACAAAACGTTTATTGTAATTATAGTATTCTAACGTATATCACTAATTCTCTATCTTTCAAACGCTTATAAGTTCGTCCCTTATTGTTCCTCGCTATCCTGAATTTGACGCCACTTAAAAATATCACCACCAAAACCGCCACATGAACATTAAGCACAATACGCTGTCACCACTAAACTGAGCAGTGTGACAAACGCTTTGGCTTATGCATCAGGGATTATTCAACCGTTGTTTGGTCAAATTGTAACCCGAAATAGACATCGCCATTGCTTGTTTACAGATTTCTTTAATAGAAATGGATATTCGACCGTGCATAATCACATTACTCCTCGTCAAAGCGACATAAAATGTTCTGTTCTGATATATTAATGCCAGAATTAGCTATTACGTAAGATTTCTTTACGATAATGTACGGAACCATGATTGTGTTGTCTTATGCCAGCTTAACATACATAAGATTATCAAAGCCGTGTTATGGCAAAGCACAAAGAAAAGGGTACAATTGCACTGTCGTACGTGCATTGTGCTGACTGTACAACCATGAACTTGTGTTCGGGTGAGGACGTTTTACTGCTCTCGGAATAAAGAAAACATGTTAAGTCGTTTAAATGTTTTAGTTGTTCTTATCCAAAGTTTATGTATTGTTTTGACGTCAGAATTAACATACACATAACGTGGTTTTATTTCTATCAAACTGATACAGTTATAACACGTGTTTATTCAAATAATTTAACACACACACTTTAGAACACGACTGATAATGTTATTCACACATTTTAAAGCAATAATATTGTATATGTGAATGTTTTGAATTATTGTCGATGTATCTCCCACAATACCTCCCGCAATACCGGTAAACTTCCATCGGCACGGCATCTTCAGGTTTTGTTTGCTAGACGTGCATGCAAATACGGTGTAACATGCCAGTAAAATGTTCTTTCCAAGTCAATTAATCGGACCATCCATTTCTAAATATTCATAATCCATTCACCAATATATTTTGTAAAAGGATTAGGCATACCTTGACAAACATAACCACATGACCTTCAGTACAAAGGATTACTTTGTTACACAAATTAGCTAATGGATAGTTCCACATTTTTTTAAACTCCTCCCCAAGCGGCATATTTGCTTTGATCTTGTGATAAGGTTTATCACAATACGGAAGTATGCTTTCTTTTGTGTTTTCTAGGTCAGATTGTCAGCTGACAATATATTCCTAATCTATTAAATTAAAATTGACTATGTACAGTTATAAATGATCATGATTGACAGTTGTTGAACTGTCCATTAACTAAGGGCGCGGTTATAAATGTAGTAGCCTCCGCGTTATGTTAATTGCTTTGTAATGGTTTGTCAAATTGCTCAAGGTCTAGACAAATGTGAGTTACGAATAAGCCTCTTATTGTTGGTTATTCCTCTTTGAAGTGCAATGTCAAACATAATTATGTATCAATTTGCTTTTTAAATGTCAAATTGACAACATTTCTTGGCTCATTGTTGTCGTGTTTTCGGATGCAGTAAAAAATGAAACTTAGTACGAGGTAAACATGATTTTTTCATACAGGAATTATGTGTTTAATTTTTATGATAATAAATTTGTTTGCAACGTATAAGTATGCGTATATATGCTTTAACAACAAGGTCATGGTGTGTTTAATTTATTTTCCGAGTAAATACATATCATGTAGGCATGCGCACGTGTACATTTAGACATTAAAGGTTAACCTTAAGAAACATACAATACAATAATAAGGAAACACCAAAACACACCACTCGCAATTTATAAATGTGTTACAAAAAATAATCGTGAATTCAGTTTAAGAAAAACACAGCATTTTTACAAATACTTTAGAAATGAATGATATCTGCTTGAATATAATGTCAATGCACTCTATATTTTTCTCCTTTCAAAAATTATGTACACCAAAATGGAAAATATAACAATTTTCGCAATATTAACATTCCTTTGTACGCAATAATAACCAGTACGAACCGTCCACAAAACTACACACACGGAAACAACAAACTTACAACAAAGCGTGTAAGTAAAGGATATAACAATATGTCAAATGAAAGTGATTACAAGTTAGAGAGAACGTGTCTTGAACTATATGTACACTATAAAAGAATTTATATTAAAGCAAACCAAAACAAAAGAAAATAACAATGTAAACAAATACGAACCGTCAAAAAGAAACACACGGAAACAACAAACGCAGAACAAAGCATAAAAACGTGTATGTACGGGAAACAGAAATATGTCGGAGAGGATTGATCACAATTTAGACAGTTCGTGCTTTTAATATGTAAGGATAATTGAAACCCTTTACAGTTAAAAAAATAGTCAGTCAATCAAAACTTACAGACAATCCACCCATTACTTCGCTTTTTAACTGTGCACTATAGACATAAACACGTATCAAATGGTTTAATTACAGTTTTAAAAAAGTACCGCAACAATATCTGATTTTAAAAAAAACTACAGAGAAGTTGGTATCAACTTTTACGCCGCACATCAACTAAGTTGTAGTATCTTTCTAGTAAAATCCTACGTAAAAAAGCTTAAACAAAATAATGCATAAGCCATCGGATAACCACATCAGTGACAACCAAAGCCTTACAACAACAATTAAAACCTAATGGTTAATTAATTAAATAACTTGTGTAGCCGCAAAGCATTCCATTCTGACCTTTTGCGATTCGCAATCCGTGTCGGTGTTTCACAATTCGTTCAACAGTATGTGTTTGGCTTTTTCTATACGCCCGTTTATCATAATGTGGTCAGAACGTAGATTTTATCGATCACAGTCGATTACGCAAGTGATGGATTTTGGAAGATTCACGTGTGTTGAATCCAAACAAGAAATGTCTTTAAAAAAAGACAAACGGCGTCGGATTAAAAAAAGAAGAAAATATAACACAAGCTAGGTTAAGTACTTGTACATAAATCTTACACAGATGGCAGAAAACTTAAAAAGAATATTGTCAAGTGGACGGCTAT
>Ga0224511_10002747_pt1 | contig 12114 bp, 17 predicted proteins | sample SF_May12_sed_USG_2_FD_169988 | JGI IMG/M metagenome (GOLD analysis project Ga0224511, IMG submission 169988) | Sediment microbial communities from San Francisco Bay, California, United States - SF_May12_sed_USGS_8_1 | ecosystem: Environmental > Aquatic > Marine > Sediment | place: USA... | reverse complement strand
ACACTAGGAGTATTGTAAGAGCCATTCTTTTTCAGAAGTGGCAATATAATCGTTTCCCCATCTAATTGGTTAGAAGGCCAGAGAATGTCATAATTGAAGTCTGCTCCTAGAAAATCCCTTCACTTATGTTTTGGATGTGGAACGATATTTCATAGGGTTCACCAGAAATGACAGATTTGAGAGGGATAAGTCTGAAAAGCTTAGCTTTAGACTTCAAAAAAATCTTAACAATTAGTCTATAGGATTCAGGACTACTCAAACTCCACCCTTCTTTAACAACTCTACTATCTTCTGAAGCATCTAAAAGATTTGGGGAGTCCCTAGAAGAACAAGCCCGAAACCTAACACAAAAAAAGAGGGAAGTTGGAAGACTTAGGAAACGTAAATAAGCGATAACGCATGCATGCGCGCGCATGTTAATCGTTTGGGGCTAGAATTCTATCCCCCAAAATCTAGTATCACAAAAAGGAAAAACCAAATAGCGGCACCAATAATTGCAACAAGTATTGGTAACCAAATAGCCCAATTCATTCTTCTTTGTTTTTCTTCTTCTTCATTTCTTGAACTCATCCCAATACGCCACCAAGTCAATCTAAACCAGTCAAGATTTAAGCCTTACGTCATCATTTGCTTATCGTCTAAGCGCGCGCATAGCAATTTGTTACAATTCCCATGTTTGATATACTTGCGAAAAGGTTTTAAATTTGTAAAAGAAAAAAGTGTTGGTGTCTGTGTAGGGTTGATTCCTCGCTGTGTGATTTTAGCCAATTGACATAGATATTAGGAGCAGAGAAGTAAAGGTCTGAGGCAAAAGGCGATCATGTTGGAAATATCTGCAGCGTTTCTACGTATCTCCAGAACCTCCACGCCCTTGTAGGAATCCGCATGATTATTTTGATTGTGTCGCTTCCTTGAAATTGTGTTCCATCTCTAAGAGAGCCTGTTATTGTTAATGTTACTGTTCCGAACCTATCAGGCTGTCTACCTGTGAGAATTAACTCTATTACCGCTTGTCTATCGAATTTGACCATTAAATGCGTTGCTTGCTTAGTTTTATGCCCAGCTCTTGGTGAAACAGTGCCATTCAGTAGTATTGACGATATGTCGACATGTTGGTTTGTATATTCTGTTGGAAGTCTTAGGAAGGCGAGTATACACGTGCCTCTGCTTCTTAAGTTCAGAATAGATGGCGAGAATTTCGTGTCAACATTCACGACTTCTCTTTCCCAAACGTTAGTCTCCTTTATCACCACACCCGTGAACATGTATGTTACAAACCCTTGCTCCAACTTGGTGATTTCTCTCTCGTCAATCCACTCGTCGCATATCCCGGTTGCTCTGTCCCAGTAAAGATGCATTTCAATGACCTGTTGAATGCTGCGATATGGAGAAGTCCAGTTGCTCTCTTGGCCCCAGTAATTTACCTTTCTTTCTGCCTCAGCATATCTACGTGTCAAAGTTGCGTTTATCACTGGTGAATGGGGTTCCTTGTAGATTGTATCTCCAGCGCTGAGGTTCGCAGCTATGAATAAAGTTGGAAATGAATGGCCGAGTGTGCTCGCGACGTCGGTCACCATCCTCCAAGATGTTTCTGTTCCATTGTTGAAGCGGATTATGACTTGGAAGGTGATGTTTGTGCCTGATACCGATTCCACTTCTGCCTTATAGGATTCTATCTCTCTGGCTCCTAAAGGAGGTGGAGGTATGGGTGGATCAGGGTCGTTGGTTGTGTAGTTGACTGTAACATCATATGTTGCCCAATCACCAACTTCAACTCCAACCTCTCTTTGTTCTGCTAAAACTTCTTGAACGTCAAATGCCAATGCTAAGCCAGCAATCAAAATTAGAGTCAATATTGAAAATGAAGCAGATTTCTTCATTCTTTCTCCCTAAATTACAGTGCGGCTTGGAATCTATTATCTTTTTTGCTGTCTGAACTTTTTGGTGATTTTTACAAAACTTTTACAAAAACTTTTACAAATTACCATGCTTTTACATCATAAGCAACTTTGCGCGCGCATGGTGGATCGGTCGGATTTGAACCAGCGATTTTATGGACTCCCTAGAAGAACAACCCCGAAGCTGCATAATCAACAACACAAAAAAAGAGGGAAGTTGGAAGCCTTAGGAAACGTAAATAAGCGATAACGCGCCTAAGCGATAGAAATAACATCGAGGTAAACGGGGACTGTGAAAAGCCATGAGATTAGCTGTGATGGTTTATGAATATCCGCCCAAAATAGTTGGGGGTTTGGGCACGTATGCAGCAGAGATAACAAGAAAGTTTGTTCTCTTAGAAAACGACGTGTCAGTGTTTACCATGAACGATGATAAAGGCGCCCTTCCCACTAGGGAGTTATGGCGTGGAATCGAAATTCACCGTCCCCTTCACATTGACGTCTCAGATTCTCTGCCAGACGTGATTGCAGAAGACGTTAGAAAATGGGGGCGGGGGATACAGTTCTTCTCCAAAATTCTCGTTTACAACTATCTCAGCGCTTCAAAAATAATTAACGAACTTGTCAAAAAAGAAGACTTCAAATATGATGTTCTAGTTGCGCATGACTGGCTTTCTGTAATTGCCGGCGTTACGGCGAAAAGAGAACTTGGACTGCCACTTGTTTTTCACGTTCATTCCACAGAGAAAGGGCGGACTTTGGGCAACGGATCAGAAGTCGTCAGCAGCATTGAACACCGTGGCGGACAGATGGCTGACTTGGTAATTACCGTTTCAAACGCGATGAAAGGCGAGTTGATCGAATTAGGGTTCCCAAAAGAGAAGATTAGGGTTTGCTACAATGGAGTTGACCCTGACAAGTATTCTCCCAAGCAGGTGGATGAGGCGAAGCTAAAGGAGATACGAGAAAGCTACGGGCTTAAAGATAAGGATGAGATGATACTTTTCATCGGGAGACTTGTGTGGATTAAAGGGGTTGACAAGCTTATTATGGCTATGCCCCATGTTTTACAGAAGGTTCCTAACGCGAAGCTTGTGATTGTTGGCTTAGGAGATATGGAGGAACACTTGAAAAGTATGGTTAAAGGTCTCAAGCTTGAAGATGCTGTGAAGTTTCGTTTTGAGTTTGTGTCTGAAGAAGAACGAATCGCCCATTATGCAGCCTGTGATTTAGCGGTCTTTCCCAGTCTTTATGAGCCTTTTGGAATTGTTGCGTTGGAAGCTATGAGTATGGAGAAGCCTGTTGTTGTGGGCGCCAGCGGAGTGAGTGGTATGAAAGAAATAATAATAGCTGATGGTTCTGAGCAATGTGGCTTCCACATTAATCCTAATGACCCGGTGGACATTGCTTGGGGAATTGCTAGTTGTCTTCAGAACCAGAACAGAAAGCAGATGTTTGGCAAAAATGGCAGAAAACGTGTTTTGGCAGAGTTCACTTGGGATGCTATAGCGAAGAAAACCTTAGACATCTATCGTGAAGTTGTTAAGGAAGAAGAGAAAAAAGATTAAGCGGCTTATGCTAAAAGTGTTGGCTAGTTGCAGGATGTTATTTGTTTGCTGAATGACTTTCGGAAAGATTACCTTCTTAATCGTTGGGTTGTTATCGCTACTCATAGAGGACGTAGACCGACAGATTTTGCTAAGAAAGAAGCGGCTACTAAGAGTGTTGATAAGAGTTCATGTCCCTTCTGTCCCGGGAACGAGCGAAAGACACCGCCAGCCATGCTTGTCTACCTGAAAGGCAAAAAAAAAGTTGTGAAAGAGAAGGATAAAGATGGCTTACGCCACAAAAACTGGTTGATTCGTTGCGTGCCAAATTTGTACTCTGCCTTTTCTCCTCCTGAGAAGGGTGAAAGCTTCGAATCGGGCAAAGCGGTAGGACATCATGAGGTGCTTATTGAATCGCCGAATCACAATGAGCATCCTGCTGCCGCGAAGATTTCACAGTTAGTTCACGTGATTAACGGCTATATTGATCGTTTGAAGGTGCTTTCTTCCAAACCTTATGTGAAGTATGTTTCGATTTTCCGAAATCACGGCTTAGATGCTGGGGCTTCGTTATCACATGCCCACAGTCAAATAATTGCGACGCCCACAATACCAACGATTCCAAGTGATGAACTGAAGGCAAGCAAGAAGTTTTTTGAGATACATGAAATGTGTGTTTTCTGCTACATAGTTGAAAAAGAAAAAAGTGGACCTCGATTCATTTGGGAAAACGAAAGCTTTGTTACATTTGCACCTTGGGCTGGAGTTCATCCTTTCGAGTTTTGGATAGTGCCAAAGAAGCATCAAGCAACACTACTGGATTTACAGCCTAAAACTGTAAAGGATTTGGCCAAAGCTTTGAAAACTTGTTTAGGTGGGCTAAAATCGCTTCTAAATGACCCATCTTACAATTATGGGTTTCACATAGCACCAAACGAAGAAGCAGGCAAGTTTTACCATTGGCACATTGAGGTTTATCCGAAGCTAAGCATTTGGGCAGGATTTGAGAAAAGCACTGGAGTACACATTAATGTGGTGCCGCCGGAAGATGCCGCGCAAAATCTAAAACATACAATAGAAAGACTATAACTCAGCGATTAAAGTCAGGGTACTCCCTTTTTCCCTCTTGGAAAGAATTTACCAGTCGCACATTGATATTCCAAATACGCTTCACCAAACCTTTTCGTTAACAATTCTTCTTCTACAGTCGCTATATGCAAGTAGCCTGGAATTGCAATAAAAGGAATCACTGCTATCAGGTTTAGAAAAGTAAGGAACATACCGATGAACAAGATGAAGTAGGCAAGGTATGAGGGGTGACGCACATGGCTGTAAGGACCCCAAGTCACAAGTTTTTGCTTTTCAGGCATTTCCCAAGAAGTAGCATATCTACCTCTAGCTAGAACGCTCCAGATGAACAAAGCGTAGCCAAAAGCAGTCGCAAGAATACCTGCTAATTGCACCCACGAATCAAAGGGAAATTGAAGTTGAAGGAGAGAATTGCTTATGATTGTGTTAAGCCCCATGAAGACTATTATGATGTACAGGACTGACTCTAGAAAGAAGATTCCTGTTCCGAGAGCTGCAAAGGCGAAAATAGGTCCGCTTGGTCGCTCTACCTCAGCTTTGTACTTGACTCCCTGTTTACTTGCGCTGGATTTTGTTATGTTGTGCAGGTTTATGCTGGCAAAAATAGCGAGGCATGCTGCTAGGAAAATCGCTATTACTAGGTCAGGGAGCATAAATTAGAAATTGTAGATTCCGTTACTTATTAGTTGACCTTGCAACGGTAATTGGAAATGAACTTCGAAACTAGGATTTTGGATATAACCAAAAACGACGAGTATGAGAAATATCTTTACAAATGTCTCGCACCTATGCCTTTCAGAAAATACAGAAAAAGACGTGGATATTTAGAAGCTGCCATTCCTAAGGGATTTCATAAAAAAATTCTAATCTTCAATGAAGGAATTGTTGGGCAAATCGAATACGCCCCACCAGAAGCATCCTACTATCCAATAATCGGTGATAACGTCATCGTGATGAACTGCATTTGGGTATTAAGGAAAGTAAAAGGACGACTCCTTGGAAAACAACTGTTCGCTGATATGATGAAAAACGAAAAGAATGCAGATGGCTTTGCTACCGTAGCATTAGAAAATCATTGGAGTCCTTGGCTGAAAAAATGGCAGATGGAGAAGCTTGGTTTCAAATCTCTCGACTCAGTTAGAGTAATGCACAAGCTGAAGCACAAAGGAGAATGCTTCAAAATCTACCTCATGTGGTTGCCGACCGCCAAAAACTCGAAACCACCTGCATGGAACACACCAAAAATCTTAGAAGGCGTAAGCTGCTGCACTTCTCACCCACTTTACCACCAGGAAAAAACAAAACTAAAAGAAATCCTAGAAAAACGCTAGACTTTCTGATCCAGAGCTAAATCCACACTAAAAAGGCCTTTATATAGAAGGCTATTTGGAGTTCAATAGAACAGTCTAGTCACTGCACCGAACACAAAAAACGCCTCTATTCCACCTTCCCCAAAATCAAAGCCAGCAACGCCATCCTCATGACAATCCCATTCCAAACTTGCTGAAAATACCGTGCATGACTCGTTCCATCCACTTCAGGCGCAATCTCATCCACCCTCGGCAACGGATGCAACACAATCATATCCTTCCTCGCCCTCTCCAACAATCCCAAATCAACCCTATACGAACCCTTCACTTTCGCATATTCCGCCGCATCAGGGAACCGCTCCTTCTGAATACGAGTCATATACAACACATCCACATCACCAATAATCTCTTCCAAGCTACTCTTCTCAGTAACCTTAATCTTCTCCTTAATAACCTCCAAAACCTCCCTCCGCATATGCAACATATCAGGCGACACAAAAAACAACTTCACATTATACAACGACAATGCGTACGCCAGCGAATGCACCGTCCGCCCATAGCGCAAATCACCAACCAAAGCCACATTCAAACCGTCAATCCTTTCTTTCTCCTTCACAATCGTGTACAAATCCAACAACGCTTGCGTCGGATGCTCCTCAGCACCAGAACCACCATTAATAACCGGGACACCAGCAAACTCAGCTGCCAACTTAGCTGCCCCCTCCAGTGGATGACGAACCACAATCACATCAGCGTAGCTCTCAACAACCCGCATAGTGTCAGCTAAGTTCTCACCCTTCTTTACAGAAGCAATCTCCGCCTCCGCAAAACCAATCGCAGAGCCACCCAACCTATGCATAGCCGACTCGAAACTCAAACGCGTACGAGTGCTAGGCTCAAAAAACAGCGTAGCCAAAATCTTCCCCCGCAGCGAATCTGAGCCAGTCCTAGCCATAGGCTCCATAGCTCGAGCCATCTCCAAAACGTAATCAATTTCCTCCCGCGAAAAATCCTTTAAAGAAATAATGTCACGTCCCTTAAACTTCAACCTCTAACACCAAACACAAAATTGAGCATGTGATAAATAACTTCTTTGCTAGGAAAAGCCATATAGCCTTCTTTCTACGAATCTGTGTAAGAGGCAAACCATAAATGGCTGAAACAACCCTCCTTGTCTCAAAAATCAAAGATGGCACAGTCATCGACCACATCACAGGCGGACATGCATTAGACGTAGTAAAAATTCTGGGAATAACAAGGCGAACCAATGGAATCGTATTAATCGCTATGCATGTGCCCAGCAAACAGCTAGGCACAAAAGACATAGTTAAAGTGGAAGGCAGAGAACTAAAACCCGAAGAAGTCGACAAGATAGCGCTCTTAGCCCCCCACGCCTCAATCAACATAGTCCGCGATTACAAAGTAGTCGACAAAAAACTCGTAAAACTGCCAAACATCATACGCGGAACAGTGAAATGCGGAAACCCCGCATGCATATCCAATAGCAACGAACCGGTACAGCCAAAATTCTACGTAAAATCTCAGGAACCCCTAATGATAAGATGCCACTACTGCGGCTACCTAATGGAAAAACAAGACATTTTAAAACAATTCTAAGCTATCTTGTCTGAAGAAGAAGAATAGCCTTAGCAAGGTCTCCTCCGCTTTCTCCTAATGCTTGTCTTGCTTCTTCCATGCTTTTCCCAGTTTGATCAGCCACCAACCTTATGTCTTCTTCAGGAATCGTCGCCTTCTTTTCTTCAATCACTAATGCTTTTTCAGTGATTTTTCCTCCCGTAACCTGAAACACTTTTTGCCCTTTGAGGTTTAACATAGCTACTTCTGGCTCTTCAACAATTATTTCTTTTATGCTTGTTTTGAAAACAACTTGTTGAACGTCGGGCATTGCATCCATGCTTAAGCCCATACGCTTCATCATCCGCTTGGTCTCTCGTGAACTCATTCCTCTACGCAACTTTCACTCACTCCACACATAGTTTTCTTGCTTCTCCTTCTTAACCTTCCCCTTTTTTCTTTTCAGCAACTCCCCGTCTGACACGAACAGCAACGCCATGTTTAAACGCTTTCATCTCTTCTCCAGTTAAAAGTGCTCTGCCAACAGCCAAAACTTTATGTTGGCTATCTATAACGACCACTTCTTCTTCTGGTCTAATTTCCTCGTCACAGTCAACAACGTGCTTGGCAAAAACACTTCTACCCTTAGCAATGAAGTCGGCTACGTCGTCTTGAACCCTAACCCATAATCGGAGAGGCTTAATCCGCACGATGCGGCGTGCACCTTCGAGGGTTAGCGAAAAAAATCCGTCGGTAGGGCGTAAAGTAGCCAAAAGTTTACCATCTAAATAAATATGCCTTATTCTGCCAGTTCTTCGAGAGAAAGAAATGTCAACATTGTCGGGAAAAAGCGTTTTTCCAGTTCCTCGTCCCAACTGGTAATCAGCAATGGAACGGATTTTCTGTAAAGGATTATCTAGCATAGGTACACCATTACTAATGTGATAGTTATAAAGAAGCAAAGACATGTAAAAACAGTTTAGGTGACAACGCTTTGCAGTGCGAAGTTTGTGGTCGTCGTATAAGGGGCAAAGCTTACAAAGCTATAATCGAAAGGGCACGACTCGTAGTATGCAGTGACTGTGCAACGCTCGGCTCAATGAGCTGGGAAATTAAAACGCCGAAGCCAAGTAAATCTGCTGCCAAACTCAAAAAGCCACTAAAGCGGAAATTGAGTGTCTCAACGAAGCGACAGTCTCCTCTAGAGCCGACTTTAGAACTTGTTGACGATTTCGACGTTCGCATACGCCGAGCAAGGGAAAAGAAAGGATTAAGCCATGAAGACTTGGGTAGAAAAATAAACGAAAAAATCTCTGTGCTCAAAAAGTTGGAAAGCCACAAAATGACGCCTGACAACAAACTTGCTGAAAAACTTCAGCACTCATTAAAAATCAAACTCCTTGTTCCAGCAACTGAAGAGAAACTTTCGAAAAGACTCTTAACTGCAACTCCATCAAAAGTCCTAACGTTAGGCGATCTAATCAAAAATAAGAAAAAGCCGGAGGCAAAAAAATAACAAAAGCCATTGTCGTGCAACGACGCCTAAGAAACGAACCAAGCAGCTTGAAAGAACTTGGAAGCCTGGCAGGAGCTGCTGGATATACCGTTGTTGCAGCTGTTGAGCAAGTACGGAAAGCAGATCCAGGTTTTCAGATAGGAAGAGGCAAAGTAGAAGAGATTACACGACTAGTCAAAAAGTACGATGCTGGGAAAATAATCTTCGACAATAAGCTCAAATCAGTTCAGGCTTACAACCTCGCCAAAGAAACAGGCATAGAAGCCATAGACAGATTTCAGATAATTCTCGAAATATTCACTCGCAGAGCTTCAACAAAGGAAGCTAAGCTTCAAATTCAACTAGCTAAACTCCGCTACGAATTGGCACACGCAAAGGAAAAAGTTCGGCTTGCAAGAATGGAAGAACAACCAGGCTTCATGGGGCTAGGCGCATATGAGGTAGACGTCTATCATAGGGCAGTGCAAAGGCAAGTTCACACAATACAAGAAAAATTGAGAAAAATCAAAGGAAAGCGAGGCTTACATAGGAAACGAAGACGAGAACTCGGTTTCTCATCTGTTTCGTTGGCAGGTTATACTTATGCTGGAAAAAGCACTCTTTTCAATGCATTAGTTCAAGAAGCTGTTCCAACGAGTGAAAAATTGTTTACAACGCTCTCCACTACAACGCGAATCGTAGAGTTGTTTGGAAAACGAGTCCTTTTAACGGATACTGTTGGTTTTATCGATCGGCTTCCACTCACGTTGATAGAAGCTTTTCGCTCCACTCTTGAAGAAACAATTTTTTCCGATTCGATACTGCTAATTGTAGATGGGAGTGAGCCCTTGGAAGATATTGAAAGAAAAGTTTCGGTAAGCCTAGACATCATTCAAAGAATTGGAGCTCACGGGATTCCTATAGTAACTGTGCTTAACAAAATCGATTTACTCTCAGAGTTTGAAATTCAAAAACGAACAGAAGTATTGAAAGCAGCAGCTTCAAATGTTGTTCCCATCTCTGCTCTACACAGCATAAACATTAGCCTTCTTAAGCAAGAACTGTCTAAACGCCTTAAAAACTATGTTCACGTAACTTTTTCCATCCCACTTTCAGACGAAACTCTCTCCTTTCTTTCATGGCTCTTCAATTACGCCGACGTGAGAAACGTGAAATACGAAAACAATTATGCAAAAGTTGTCTTCGAGGCAGTGTCGAGCTTTGTTGACAAAGTTCTTGGACGTGTAGAGCAGTATGGTGGAACTGTTAAAGAACTTGTTGAGTTAGAATAGTTGGGATTAAATTGCCTAAGGTTGTAGTTTTAAGATGGGGACATCGACTGAGAGATGAGAGACTGACAACTCATGTTGCGCTCACCGCTAGAGCGCTGGGTGCATCAGGAATAATACTTACCGACGTTGAAGATGAAAAAATAAAGAAAACCATAGATGAAGTTGTCAAGAACTGGGGCGGGTTTTTCTTTTTTCAGATGGGTACTCCATGGAAAAAAGCTTTGAAAGACTGGAGAGCCAAAGGTGGCGTAGTTGTTCACTTGACCGCCTATGGTGAAAACATTCAAACAAGCAACGTAATCCAACGAATTCAAGCAGCTGGAAAAGATGTGCTGGTTATTGTGGGTAGCCAAAAAGTTCCAAGCGAATTCTTTTCTAAGGAAATTTCGGATTTTGACATTGCTGTTGGAAACCAGCCTCATTCTGAGTGTTCCAGTCTTGCAGTTTTCCTCGACCGATATTTTGAAGGTAACGAATTGGAGAAGACGTTCAAAAAAGCCAGACTACAAATCGTTCCGCAAAAATATGGGAAAAAAGTTGTTTCGAAAAAGTAAAGTTTAAAAGTCAAATTGGGATTCGATAAAGAGATTTATGTTTCATGTAGATAGTATATTAGTTGGTGACAGAGGTATCCTATGTTGACTTTCGTAGATGATGAGACATTGGTCAAAGTTGCAGAAGTGTTAGGAAAAGAAGATGCTATTGAAATCATGTACACATTGAAAGATGCAGGTGAAATTACAGATGACCAAATCGCGAACAAAACCGGGATACGGTTGAATTCTGTCCGCAAGATACTTTACAGGCTGTACGATCACTCTCTCGTGTCGTTAAGGCGATCAAGAGACCAAAACACAGGTTGGTTCATATTCCATTGGAAACTCCAGCCAGATCAGCTTGAAGGGTTCATTTTGAACCAAAAAAGACACGTTTTGCAGAAGCTGGATGCACGGCTTAGTTATGAGAAAAATCATGATTTTTACTATTGTGGCACCCCTGGATGTAAACAAGTTCCATTTGAAGAAGCAGTGGAACTGATTTTTCGGTGTCCGACGTGTAATAAGCCCATGATGCATTTTGACAATGGCAAGGTTATTGAAGTTTTGTCTCGAAAGGTTGATCAATTAAGGAAGGAGTTGAGTGAGTAGGCGGCTACCGTCTGAGGAGACGGCGCTGAAACTCCTAGTGCAAGCTGGTTGTTCAGAGAAAGTTGTGGAACATTGTGGAGTAGTGGCGGATTTTGGGGTGGAAATAGCTGAAGCTTGCAAGAAGAAGGGTTTAGAAGTTGATGTTGACCTTGTGCGAATTGGCGCACTTTTACATGATATTGGACGAGCAAAAACTCATACTGTTGACCATGGCATTGTGGGAGCTCAAATTGCAAGGGATTTCAACTTGCCAGATGCCGTGGTTTTTATCATCGAACGGCATGTTGGTAGTGGAATTACAAAACGTGAGGCTGAGAAACTGGGGTGGCCTGTAAAGAGTTACGTTCCAGAGTCCTTAGAGGAGCGTATTGTGTCTTATGCTGACAAGTTGATTGAAGGTTCAATGCGGATGCCTGTTGAAGTGGCTGTTGAGCGATTTTGTCGAGATAGGCACATTCCAGAAACTTCTGTTGAACGTTTGAAGCAGTGGCATAAAGAGTTTTCAGTCTGCTTAAAGTAGAGGAGTGCCGTTTTTGTGTGAAGTTGTGTTGCTTCAGAAGATTTATGGTGAGAGTTCCCTAGATGAGCTTAAAGAAGTTTTGAAGGGGTTATGCGAAGGGCTGAGAGTTGAGTTAACTGGTTTGAGTGTAGTGGAGAATGGCTGGGTCAAAGTTGAGATTTCTGGTGAGGATGAAAAGGTTGCGGTTCGTTTTTTGGAAAGAGAGTTAGGGTTAGCTCCGATTACCATTAGAAGTGTTAA
>Ga0224511_10002746_pt1 | contig 12114 bp, 4 predicted proteins | sample SF_May12_sed_USG_2_FD_169988 | JGI IMG/M metagenome (GOLD analysis project Ga0224511, IMG submission 169988) | Sediment microbial communities from San Francisco Bay, California, United States - SF_May12_sed_USGS_8_1 | ecosystem: Environmental > Aquatic > Marine > Sediment | place: USA... | reverse complement strand
TATATGTTATAAAAAAAATTGTAAATATTACGGAAGATATTTTCACTGTGACACCGTGTGTGTAGTAAATAACGGCTGAAGTTTTGAATCAATCACGTGATAGACCATCGTCACGTGGTGTTTGTGTTGGTAGTGGTTAAAGTAGCAAAGCGTGACGTGACCGCTGTGAGGAGTTTGGTCACAAGTTTGCAACGTTCAACACTAACACTACAGGTCTAGAATATTCTTTTATCTAAGATACGAACACCAAAGTTTAAGCGCCATTTGATTTGCACTAAAATAACCACTTCGGTAAAAAACGAGTGCAAGATATAAATGGTATTTAATAAAAGTATAAATACATGTATATAATGTTTACACTTTTTTAACATACAGAAAAAATGATCTTTTTTACCCTAGTAGCATTGCTCTTTATGTAAAGAATTCACGTAGTATATAATTGTAATAATCGGCTTACGTTTGTCGGACCTTGATTATTATTCAATACATGCATATTTTATTATCTAAAATTAATGTGATTGTTCATTATATTTTTGACTGCGGTTTAAATAAATTTGATTGAGACGGCATCTATTGAATTCAATGAAAATGAAAAAATGTCACTCTATTTACGCGCCCTAGTTTATTAGTCAACTATTCGCGTTACCAAATATTGAATATCATTAAAATGCATTTTGTGCCAACCAAATGGTTTGGTGTCTCCCCTAGACTGTATCTTTATACAGTTGAAATCGGTCACACATTTTGCATTTGGTTAGTATACTAGATAAATTAACATTGCAAAAGAAATGCAAAAGTATGTCCCAAATTATGTGTTTTTGGACGAAAAGTAAAAACACAACAACAACAAAACAACAAATCAAACATAACAACCCTTGTCGGAGCCGGGAATGGAACGCAGGACCTCTCGCACCCAAAGCGGATGCGTTACCTCTGCACCACCGAGTCAAGTGAGAGAATCGATTGTTGTCAAGTTATTCAAATGTTACGAATTTGCGGGTCATACATTTCCAACAAATTAATTGTTTCTGTAATATTTTTACATGCATGGATAACCATATTTAGCAGTTTCTAATATTTACGGGAGTAAATAATAAATATTTAAGTAATGTTTAAGACTATGCAACTATAATAAAATTAATAACAACTACATTTGTCAATATACATTATAAAGTTGAGTTTTTATTTCTTTGTCGGGGATGTTTTTCAACGAAATCCTAGGCATATCAGATCCTATTTTTCTTTCAGTAATTTTCAGCTTAATTAGATTGGTAAAGGACAGTTACTGTAAATCTGGTGGTAAAGTTGTAAAAACTGACCGAATTTGTCATTAGCAAAGTACAGCATGGTTGCAATACCTTTATACTTTTATCTGATGTGAAAACATGTTTCTGATGAAGAATATTGATTTTTGTTTTCATACAAAGCAAATAATTGGAATCTAGCAGAACAGCGCTGACGTCAGTTTTCCACTTTGGCCTTCATTTAAGTTTTATTGATAAATAAGCACAGAGGTACTTCCATACACACTAAACAATTCTTATGGCATAGGAAAACAATGTATTTAAAGCATAAAAATAGTTTTAGTGTCTGAGAGCTTCACAGAACATTATTTTTTCTTGATGTTTCCAATTAAAATATGTTTAAAAAATCGAAGTGCTCCGGTAACTGTTTCCATGGTTACAAAATGGCCACCTCTAAGTGGCAAGAATAACAATATTATCAGTAACTTACTAGTTTTTCGTTCAACACATATTAACTATATTTGTCTGTAATTTTCATAAAAATCAGTAAGCAAATAACAAAAAAGCAACAAAAGTCCATGCATTTATCATACAACCCTCGTATGTTTCATTGCTTAAATATATTTAAAATGTAAGATGTCAACAATGATGACCTAAAACATACAGGCATAGCATCTTTAAGTCCTGAGGATGCATAGTTTGCATGGGGAAAATAGCAGCCTCTGTTATACTGAAGATGTTCATATATGGTAATTAAATTTCACACCGCTGAAATCCCTCATTTTTTTAAAGATTCGTCTTGGTTATTGTGTAAATGAATCTAATAATGTAGCTTCAGATTAACATTTATTGTCGGAATAGTTTTAATATTTGATTTTTATTCTAATCAATGTGTTCATAATTGAAAATATATGTTGACCTATCATGTTGTACTCCATCATTGGGACATTGACACACAGCCTTATGTCGATGGCAATTTCTCCAATTCATGACTTTTATTTACAGCTTGGCCGTGTATTACTTATAAGTATATAATAGAATGGTTACGAGAAATCCCATTTACAGAACCTTATGCTTTTTGTAAATAAAAGTTGAAAGTAAAAATTTGGGACCGCCTCGAGGGCGTACATCTATTGTCAATCAACCCTTTGACTGGCAGATGCTTAGCGCGGAGAAATATTTTACGGTACTTCTTGTCTAAATTTACAACAGCACATGTTTGCATACTGTTCGATTGTTTACGATCTTTACTTGATGGGTCATGAATAGCAGAAGCAAAAGTGACGTTTCCCTTTGTTATTTTCCACAATCAGTACTTACTCATTCTTTACGAAAAATAAACAGAAACACATTATAGTAGAATTTTATCAGTATCGTATTTGTAATACACCCTTTAAAAACAAAACGCCCTTTGTCCACTGCGAGTCCTGTACATGTATGTCATTGAGTGTTGAACTGTTGATTACCGCTGTCAAACTGCAAAAAAATACATGTAGATTTAATAAGTAACACCACTGTCCAAAGTCGATCGTGTCATTGCACCTGCTATGATGTACGTCAGCAAGCACACCAAATATTTTTAAAAGAACGGTGATAGCATCTAATACATTTTAAACAATAATTCCAAAAATAATTAAAAACATTTGTGTGTGTGTATGTAGGCGGTCTACTGATTTCTTAAAATGACAACACCGCCGTATAAGGTTAAATCTATTTCTTTTGCGTAGGACGCCTCTCAGTGCCTCAGACTTTTAAAAGGCGTGTGTTAGCTGTTCCCGATGCAGGATATATCCCACGTGTTGTGCCCTTATGACACGCAATATGGCCCTCGCAAATTGTCAAGCGCGCTTCTCGGTAAATTTTCAAACCTACGTCTGGGTGTTTATACTCCATATGCGCACGAAAATAGCAATCAATCCTTAAATATACGTGATTATGTTGTTAGTGTCTGGGAACCCCTTTAACAAACTTTATGTTTTGAAAATTCCAAAAAGTGCTTACATTAAATGGGGCATTTAATTTCCCCGAACGTATTAGTTTCCAAATTTAATACTTATTTGGTTGACTGGTTGACTAACAAAAACAACCAACCTTATGCCCATTGAAGTGTAATGTTAATTGCAATGTAAAACGTAATTGGGTATCAGATAAGAGACTAGATGTGATACTGATACATGTTTATATACAGCAAAATACTAGTGAGCTGTTTAAATATGACTTTATGAAACGTTTGTCATTATAATTATGTGTACATCTTAAAAAAGCAAGACAGGCAAAAATGCCGTGATGCCGTTTTAGTGTTAGTGAATCATCCAACCGGAGAATGACATCAACGCTACCCCAAAGCGGCTGAGAAAGTTACAATCTGAATACGTATCAGAGCGTCGGACAAACACGTGAGCTCCAGCGTTCACTTGGAGAACGGCAGTCCCAGTCGCTGAGTGGACATCGTGGATCTCCTGTGCGTCAGAGCACGCGACCGCCATGATTTGTCCGTCCACGATCAGCTCTGCACGGACGAGATGGTTCCAGTAGTTGTAGATGGTGAAAGAGAACACGTACGTTCCGGTCGCCGGCACGTCGAAGATTCCGTCATGTACGTTGTAGCCGCCTCCGATGTTTGTAACCTATGAAAACACGCCTCGTTAAAGATAAAAATTAACATTTTTGTTTTATATACTTTCGTTACTTTGATCACCAAGCAAACATGCGTGTCTGATTAAAAAATAACGTAGCTCATATGTTATATATGAGATTATCATTTAGTACGGCGCTTATATTCTAAATATTCAAAACCTTTCACATATTAAGATATTAAAAGTATGTTTTAGATGTGCAGAAATACTTGTGTGTCGAAGATAAATGTTTCGTGTGAGCCTATGCATCTATCCCCATTCATGTATGCGTGAAACGCGACGGCTTCCCCAATAAAACGACCTATGGCAAATAACAGGATATCATTTATAAGGTAATAAGATTATATAGTGTTTAGCACCTTTGTCTATAATATAAAAATATATTTCGCGACGTTCAGCCTGTATTTATACACAGAAACCGTTACAATGGCCATGCATGCGCCGATATTTTAGTTCGTAACACATCGTAACACATTATCAAGTCTCACTGAGATGACATCACCTTCAAACATCAGTTTGCAACAGAGCTACCATCATGGTATTCTACAAATACTGCACGCTAGTTTTTGTTCACTTGTACAGCTGAATAAATAAGCGCACGGGAACTGGTAATTTAAACAGTTTATAATAACAACTTACGGTTTAAAGACGTCTCTGTCAGCATATTAAGCGAACTGTTGTTGACAACGTGGCCCTTGACTGCGTCTGCGTGTTTTGTATTCACTGGTTGGGCGGCGGAATTCTTGTTGCTTTTTATAAGCGTGTCAACATTACTTTTCATGTCTACAAGATCATGTTTCAGTGCATAATTCTCCGCCTTAAGGAGTTCATTACTTCGTTTCAACTGATCGATTTGATTTTGAGTGTTTGTCTTAAGCACGGACATTTCATGTTTTATTTCTCTAAACTCCTTCTGCAAAGCTTCGTTACAATCCACTGAAACTACTAAGCTCTTGCATAGCACAAACCAAAGACATATGATAGAACATGTTGAAAAATAACTAAATGTCTGCATTGTGATTAATTCTTCTATTAGTAAGTCCTTTTACTAATTGAGCATCTAAATTAATTACGGATTTTATAAAGCAGTGGCCACAGACGAAATGATAAGCAGAACAAGTTCAGATGGCTGAACAAGCCAAATATGTCACACAAATGCACGATCGTGCATATTTAGCATGGAATGGTAACAACAATGCGACTATCAGTGCACGTTCAACTTTGAACATAAACAGATGAACTGCACTTTTAGAATCTGAGATCGCAAACTGGCTTTGACTAGAGCTCGTCAGCTGTTGACCGAGCTGTTTATGGTTGCATATCTTTTCTTTTACTCGAAGTCAGGTCCGATAGCTTCACGCTCAAAATCCCTAATAGGGCACAATTCACGATATGAAAATGACCACTTTTTAACCTTCGCGCAGATGTTTGAAACACCTTTTTTCACACACTATATTATAACCTTTTCAAACTGTCAGCCAGACAAAACGTGTGCCGTTGGAATACATGAAAATTCAGCCGTGAAGGTTAGGACATCTGATTATTTTTCACTATCATCGGTATATACGTAGATTATGAGTAAAGTGGCGGTTTGCCAATCATGAGGTCGTCAGTTCGACCGGCTCTCGAACGAAAACAATGATAAAATTTGGTCTATGCCGAGGCGATTCCGATATTCGCCGGTGTTTTTTACAGATCGTTGAAATCGTACGGCGGCAATTTTATTTGTGACCTACTTATTATGATAATCATGTTATATTTTTGCTGAAAGTTAATTTCTTATATACATGTAAGTTCATTTTCGTAAATTTTAATGCGTTAATAAGATAGACACACACGTTTTAGACATAAAATAATACGGTGCATCCTAAATAAATAATCGCTCGAAACGCAAGAATTTGAGATATAAAAGCTACAAAAGGGACAAATTGGAAATGAAAATATTTTGACAATATTTGTCCATACAAAATATTTGGTATCGGGACGTTATCAATCGTGTAGGCCCCTAAATAATAAACTTACTTTCAATTTAGCATTGGCCACGGTTTGTTGAATGAAATTAATTGTAAAGAAGGTTAAGGTGTTTAAATTTATGTCAATCTTTTTTGGATTTTTTGTTACAATCATAAGATGTACCGGTACATTCAAAGGCACAAGACACGGGCTACTACTTTTAAAGCAGCTGACCTCAGTATAATATATATTTTAAATTAAAATTAGCCTTCTTCAACAAAATATATACAGCAGCAATATAAAACCAAACAAAAATCATTTTAAACAAGGATTATGAAACATACCATCAAAATATTTACAAAGAAAGACAAATTAACAGGAAAATATTATAATAATTATTATTAGATCTAGTAGATCTATAATAATAATTATTACATTTTACTTTATTGTTTAGCATCATACTGATTACAAAAGTCATGTACACATATATTAACAAGGTAACTTGTTTTTTAACGTTAGAAAATAAGCACAAATGTGTATACACGTTTATAAATCAATGAATTTATTTTAAAATCATAACACATATTTTACGTTTAATGTAGTATGAAGGTGAAGTAATGTTTTATTTACAATATAAACAGTGTTTACAAGTAGTACGTGGAAGTATTTTTCATATTATTTTATACATTGCAAAAGAACAGAAATAAATGGGTCTTTTTAAATGTTGCACCCGAAAGAGTTTATTTATAAATTATATAATCAGACACGAGTATTTGGTTTGGTATCAAATACGATTTTAATTCATAATTTCATGCACAATTCGTAGAATTTACGTTGTTCAAAAATGTAATGCACAAAGGTAAATAAATGACGTTCGAAAAACACGGTTTGTTACGCTTTAAAAGACGTACGGAAATGACGTCATAAAAACAAAAGCAAAATGGCGTCGTTCATGATACAGCCGTTTTGAGCACATAATTATATAAAACAAAGTTACAACATGTCTTCAAATGCCAAGCAGTCGCGATTTCTATCTATGTTTGAAAGCCACAAAGGCGCTGATGTAAAACAACAGTACAAAGGTAAGCAACAGAGAAATTGTGACAATTATAGACACCCGACACCGAAAGAAGAACAAACGGCATTTCGTGACTACCGCCAAAACGTTGATGAAAGAAAAGCGCCCTATACAGAAAGACGGCAATGTGGAAAACCCTTGATTCATTTTATACCACCGAAACATGTAAGTGAACACATTTCCAGACAGTCTGTAAACGGGACAAAATTTAATACCCGTACACACGCCGCTAAACAAACAAATGGCAATGCCATCGGTGGCGCTAAAAAATTTACGTCGACTACAGCTATAGCACCGAACGGAAGCAAACTGACATTTGCGTTGGACACTAAGCTTTACGAAGTTCGTTCAAAGATTGACACCCGAGACGACGAAATGCCGGATGTAAACCATTTACACCTGCTGGAGTCTGAGTCCGTCACCGGAAGTCCACGAACGTTCAGTCCGGCTAGTTCTGGTACGTGCTCGCCGCGATTCAACTTCCGGAGACGACATGACTCAAAATCAGAATCTGACGACGACGATGATGACGACGAATGGCGCTGGGCGGGAGATGACGATGACTCTGACGGTGAAGAGTGTCGCTCTAACAACAGCACACCGCGCTCAGTAATTGACGCACAGATGACGTACGTCAGGGCCGGTACCGACGGCCTGGTCACGTATTCAGAGTCGCCTGACGCGCCGACGCCTCTTTATTCACCACGCGAAATCACGAGAGATTTAAGAAATCTGCTAAGCTTGTCTAGTCCTACTGCAAGAATGGACGATCAAAACTTACAAGAAAATAACTTTCAGGCATGTCCTGTAGACGCCTGCTATCAAAATTGTGAAACGCAAGTTACAATGCAAGGGGGAAACAATGAAAGTCCCGTCAATGTGGCGATCTCAGACACTGGTGGCAAAGCATGTTGTGGACGGTTTAACTCCCCTTGTCCACATAGTGAAAGCATGCTACATTCTCAACAGTATGCAACATGTGGTACAAATTATCAGCAAGCTAGTGACACCTACGTTAGTACTAGTGCACAAAACGACCACGGCGAGTTTACTCAAAACGTAGACTGCGAAAACAACTACCAGCCGCAGTTGGAATCCATAACACCTCCACAAAATGCGACAATTGTGTTATCGCCATACCAAGAATCACCGCAGCAGGTAGCCCAGTATGACGGATTGGTTTACAGTGACGCGGATGGATGCTACTACTTTAAACAGAACAGCCCGAGCCCGGCGTCTGTGGACAATTCACAGCTCGCACAAGCTTGCGGCAGTTTTGGCAGCCCGTACGTTGATGAAAATGGCGTCAGTAACGCTGGTGTCGAAGACCTGCCACCGGAAGTTCAATGCGTTACTCCCCCTCCTGCCTCAATTGGGTACCTGGTTCCGTCACCAAACACAAATATCGTGTACCAGCCGTCTCTTGTGACGTGCGCGGACGGACGCGCGTACTGGGTGAACATCCCTATGGGGGCGCTCGCCACAGCCACTGCAGACACGCTGTCGCCGTGGACGGAGAACATACAGTTAACGCCGTCTCCTGTGGCGTATCCGGTATCCGATCTCCCACCACAGACTATGTTTATCCATGACGCATATGGCCCCGCCAATCAAACGCTAGACATGTGCGAAACGTATTATAGTCAAGGCGTCACGGGTGAAATTGCTGACGTTAGTGACGTGTCATCTTACGCTGACTCCATGTATTCTAGCTTTGACGCCGACGACAGTGTATCAAGTGTGCAAACATGTTCACCTATTACAGTTAGTACCACACAATCACCCGAGGTTGAAGTGTACTGCCAGCATGAAGCATACAGCCCTTTCGGAAGTCCAAATTCACCCATCTCTCAATACAGCGACAACTTATCGGAAAGCTTTCAACTTGAGGATCCTTTTCTTGCCTCCAGTCCAAGTAAAGTGCAAGATGAAAGGAGTCCTCAGTCGTATTCAAATAAAACACCAGATACAGTTTATTCTCCAAATAGCGTGACCGATTCAGAAGCGACGCCCGGCCTGGCTTTTGAACCGGAAGTGACGTTGCCGGCGCTGCACGTCACTGACGACGGACTGATCACAGTTATCCTACGAGGAGGTGTGATCCTCGAAATGACGCCGGACAAGGCGTTGCGTCTCGTGCATCACGAGAAGAAACTCGTCGTCGCCCTAAACGATACAGGTGCGCATGCCTGCATCATCCATCCGGCCGCGCGCATCAGCCAGGCGGAGACGAGCGTGCACGCGCAGCTTTTTCTTGGCCGCCGTATCAAGATGACGTCAGACGAGATAGTGCTGGGCAGTTATCAGCAGCTGTATAAGTAAGTCAATGAAGTTTCATAAAATTACAACAATTTGAAATGACACTTATTTGTACGAAAGCCGAAAAACGAAAGCCGAATAGTGTCACACATACGAGAAATATTCTTCATATTTTGTTTATGTGTGACACCATTCGGCTTTCGTATATTTAGCATACATATTTAAAAATATTTTTTTTAAATATTATTATGTGTATAACTGCTTTCGTAACAACGCCAGCCGCCTGACAAAAAAAACTTGTCTAGGAATAAAATGTCTTCTGATAACACGCTATAAAACAAACCTTTTCATCAAAGTTAATCTATGACAGGTTCGATTACACGCGCGTCACCGCCGTACCGGACGTGACGTCAGTGGATTTCCGCGATCTCAGCCAGGACGACTCAGTGCACTACTTGACGACGGATTACGGGTTCTACCACACGGAGCAAGCGTCGCGGGCCGCGGACCTCGCCCGCCAGGCGTACTTCTTGCCGCACCAGTCACGCGGCTGTAAGGTGGGTCACTGGCAAATGGTTTAAAGTAAATAGCTAATATTGCTAGAGTCTTTTATAAGTATTGTATGATCACTATTTATCAAGTCTTACTTTGTGTTGCTTTGCCTAACTACAATCCAGTATTTTCAAACACTGACATTTATTAGATCTAATAAATTAAATCTTAATTATTTGATTATATGTGAAAAAATTAAGCTTCTTTTACATCTGCAGGTGATCATCAATGGCGTCAGGGTAGTGCAGACAGACAGCGGTGACGTCACAGTGGAGAGCGGCCAGGTCCGCTTCCTGCGCATGCGTCTGAACCAGTCGGTGCTACGAGTAAAGACGCAGTTTGTCGAGATTGATATCGAGGCCAACTGGCAGGTCAAAGTGACACGTGGTGCGCATGCGTTTAACGTCACCAAGCTCGGCATGATCGTGAAGAACGGGCGCATTAAAGCGTCTATTGATAAGGCGGGAAACTTTTGCGCGTTTTCCCTGCCAGAGCACGCGACTCTTCTGTTGGGTCAGTGTGTTCCCAGGAGAAAAAGCACTGACCTACGGAAAGCTCTAGCAAGAAAACTCATACTGGAGGACCAGTTGAAATGATTGTAAATAAATAAAGTCAAGATAATAAACAAGTGTGTTGCTCGTTAGATTATAATGTACTTAAAATCACTCAATTTTTTTTATTATTAAATGCTGTGAAGGACCGCGCCGTTTCTAAATTTCACGTTTTTTTATTCTTGTAACACCATACAGAATAGTTGAATACTCGTGAACGTGAGTAATAAACTAAAAAAATCCTGGTGAAAATGTGTTTGGGCGAGTCTGAGCAAAAGTCCAACAACCAGCGAATAACCAAGTTAACAATTTCATTCTAAGTTGCGCCACCGTTTCAAAATAAGACAAACAACATTTTTGTCGTTTCCATTTCTATGACGAAGATTAAAAATACAGTTTGTGGCATGCATATGCACCGTCCAATTGTTCGATTCTCACAGTTCATGCTTTATTCTTTGTAACAACATAATATTAAACAAATAAGAGTTATTTGCGTGTTTTTGTAAAGTTTGTCGTATTTCTTGTTGTTAAAAATTTCATTTTAGGCCAAATGTAAGTTTTGAAGTTTGCGTACGAACGAACAGAATTTTGCGTTACGGGTACTTGCAAACTACGTATGGTCTAACCTCTCCCCCACCCCTTTATTATGCGTTATGGTCGCTCTTTACATGTAGTTTATGGATCTACCTACATGTGTCTGATAATGCATCAGATATTCAAACAAGATTTTTTTATCTTGAAACGTTTGATCACAATACATATTTTATAATCGTTACAGCTGCCAACAATCCACCTCACACATCCGCACAGGTTGTTATCAGCCCACAGATCTTGTAATCAAAGCGCAACAGATGGAATCTTTGTCAACAACTAATAGTCACACGTATTGAGTTATTTGAAGTTTAAATATAATATAAATTGAAGAGATGTTCAAAGAAAGGATGATGTAAACTATGTAGATATTACGACGCAACAGAAATTTAGAAAAAAAACTGGAATTGTTGCATTGTGACTGTGTACACACTGTCTGGATTATATTTACACATCTTGTTGTTTTCCGTAGTGAGGTATTTATCATTATTTAATATTTTATTGTTAAAAACATAATTATGTTCTATAACTTAAGCTGAAATTCCTTTACGTTGATTTTAAAATTTACCGTTTCTAAAGATACAGGTTTTCATTTTTAAGTTATAAAACGGTAATCTATGATTCTGTCTTTAAAGAAGCTGACCTCCAGATACTCAAAACAATAAATAAATAAAAGTAACGGTAAATACAGGTCAGGTTATGTTCAGTGGAGACATCTATTATTACTGACCCCTTAAATCACGACAAAATCGTTGGTAAAACACCGTTTTTCTTTGCATGATCTACTGCGTTACTACTTACTAACTATAGGAATATCCCGATGGCAGAAACGCGAATTGTCTTTTCAAAGCAAAAAAGTGAAAATATATAGGTTATTTTGATTTCTAACAACTATTATATATATTTGAAGAGATATTTTGAAATATGGGTAACTGATGATTTTCAAGTTTATTCTGGAGGCCAGCTGCTTTAAACTATTAATAATTATAAGGATTGTATGCAATATATAATTTTATAAATAAACGTTAAATTAATGCCAACTGTACATGTATACCGAACGCAGACACGCTTCATTTGCCTCCGTACATGTAAGATCTTAAACGCGTATTTTTATGACTTACACTCGTGCACCTGTCAATATTTTGCCCGCCCGGGGGGGGGGGGCGGCGGGCTGACCCAGGGGAATTTGACATCTTAAAATATTTGGAGTCTAAATCCCCACCCTAGAGACAACTATTTTTGTCTAAATC
>Ga0224511_10002745_pt1 | contig 12116 bp, 5 predicted proteins | sample SF_May12_sed_USG_2_FD_169988 | JGI IMG/M metagenome (GOLD analysis project Ga0224511, IMG submission 169988) | Sediment microbial communities from San Francisco Bay, California, United States - SF_May12_sed_USGS_8_1 | ecosystem: Environmental > Aquatic > Marine > Sediment | place: USA... | reverse complement strand
TGAACGCATTGCATGAAATATGTCAACATTTGTTTACTCCTTATTGCTAACAAGCAAGTCTCATTAGTGTTTTGTAAGATACCATCACCCTGCAATCTCACAATCGCTTGTATCAGTGCTGCCTTGTCGGCTGGATGGGCATGGTATATTACATTATGTACAGCAAGCTTCTTGGGTCATCTAGGTTATACGTGCGCAATTCCTGCCCTACCGGTAATTCTATTAATTGTTTCTGTAGTTATGTAGAATGTAGTTCTGACCTTCAAAACTCTAACTACGAAACTTCGTATTGAACGTTAGAGGTATGACTTACTCCCCATTGACAAACTCAACCATTTTCCAAAATGGCGGATACTGATACAGACTGTAAACCACCAATGATCTGGGCTATAACGGAAAATATTTTAAAATCCGCCGCATACAGACCCACATGCATACCTTTTTCTAAAGATCGTTCCAAGGCGAGTTGATTTAAACAATAAAAATGATAGGTTGCGTCTTGCAAGAGAGAACTTGATAGATAACAAAATACACTGTTTTCGGCTACTTTTCAACAATTTCTTGGACCGGTTGTTTACATTCCCCACCCAGGTGTTACTAAGTACTCTCTAAGAAATCAAAATGTTTTTTCTGCCTAAAGTTTAATTCATCTCATGCTCTTTCAACACAAACTAATAACTACATAAAATTCTGAAAACTTTAGTTGTTTACATCTCCTTGAAACTATGTCCCTATTTTTTTTTTTGAGGATAGAAAATGCCACAGAAAGCTATCTTAGACCTACAGAAATCGCACCTTGTGGGAACTTCTTTTGAATAAATGGTCTAAATGACTTTTATTTGATAAAAAACAACTTGGTCTTCGAACTACGAATGTTTTGAACTATCTAATAAATGCTTACTTTTAACCATGGGTTAAATATGTCTGAGTTGATTGTTTTCAAACCAACTAGTTGACTAACAAGTAAAAAACTGATACCCAACAGAGGCGTAGATAACGGGGCGGCAGGGGCGGCTGCCGCCGCCCCAATAATTTGGCTAGTCGTTGTTATACAGTAATGACGGACTTTTCGCCGCCCCAAACAATTTTTCTTTGCCTTGATGAATGCAATTTGAGTTAATTTTAGCGTGACAAAGCGGGTCGAGGGGCCACGGACCTAAGCTTTTTATGCCCAAAATGCTGTATTTCCCTCATTTTTTCTACTCGCTTCGCTGGATATTTAATTTTAAACAAAATTTTAATAAGAATATGGCTAAAATCTCCTTAAAATACAATAAATTATAATATAACCATCAACATGTTAAATGAGTTTACGGTTGAAGCCTTAAAACGTCGTTTGCCTAGAGTGACGTGAAATTTGTTACCGTTTTACGGCATATGTGCTGGACATTTTCTGTACGTTACAACATGTATTTAAGCATTCATGTGTTTTATTTATGTTTGTTTTGTTATTTATTTATCATGCTAAGTAATTGATACAATACCTTTCGAAAACTAATGGATATGTTGTTTTAAAACGTAAATGGTACCCATTATACATGCGTAAAACATGTGGGCATGTATTCGTCGTGACCAAAATACCGGTAAGCGTTAATTTACCAACGTAGGGTTCGCCGCCCCAATGTCAAAATGTTATCTACGCCCCTGCCCAATGGAGTGAAATGGGATGGAAAACTTTTTTGAGTATCAGTTCTGAAACTATTTTTTATGTTGACTTCTCAAAGTTGGAAACGGAAAGTTTAAAATTAACAAGCTACATTCTGATGTGTCAGTGTACACTATCAGTAATATGGAAACATTAGGGCTTAATATTTATCTATAGTATCAGGTCTGATAAAGACCTTTGTTTAGTGTATGTGTTGTTACTTAATTTTGACTGCGTACACTCGATTGCAAACCTCTTAAATCCGCCACTTTGCGTTTACACACATGGATTAAGATTACTGAGCTAGGAATTACTTCAAAAGTTGCCAAGTAGTGCCAATGGGTTTCACGTTAACGCTTACATACTTATGTCGACAACGACACCAAAACACTCCTTATAAATTGTACTTTAAGAAGAGTATTGCCTTAATACACTGACCCATTAATGATTTTTATCAATCCCGCGTAGGAACTTCCTATTATGGGTAATTCGGTCTGTATACCTTAACTAATAAATCCTCACGCTCTATGCTGCAGAAGCGTATATGGCACACTCTGACTCTGGTCACGTGATTAAGAGAGGTTGTTGGAATGAAATGACCACAAACTATGCTATTTGTCGCATCAATCGACTTATTTTTATTGTCCTGCCGTATATACACGACAGTCATAGAATTGTACATTGAATATGTTTATACATTGTGTATTACGTTTACGACCAGCCGCACCTATGGCACATAACGCCTTACAGTAGACGTTACATATACGCTTCCATACATACCCAATCATTGTACCTTCACTATTGTAGCCGTGACATATCGTACCAAAACGCCATACAGACCAAATCTCCCTTGAAGTTTAACACGGGGCGTCCTAAGTCGGGAGTCGTGAAACATGGCCAACACGGTCACGGTACTCATGCGACAATCCACCTCAAGTATCGTCAGATCTTCCCTCACCTGAATAGCCCTGTTCCATGTCGTCCCAGCTTGATACAACGTCTGACTTTTTACTGACCTGGCGAGCAGGTTGACACGACTGATAAATAATTGTCAAATCGAATAAACGCGCTGTCAATCAAATATGATTAAATAGTTTATCTCGTGTTGTTTCGAAGGCAACGCATAGATAAAACATAATAAAAGATTAATTTATTCGTAAAATGACAACCTGAATATCTGACAAGATTGCCAATGCAGGTAAGGTTTTAATTAAAACTGCAGGAGTTTAGACTCCAACGTAATTTACTTAAAAAGAATAAATTTGACATCGAGTGACACCCAATTAAAGTTGTTAGAATATCATGTCGGGGGTAATTTAGCCAAGCACACAACTGAACTTGTATTGCTGTTTTAATATGTCCCGAGAAAGATTAATGTCTCTTCTAATACCTTCCCAATTGTCGCGAGTTTATTCAACATTTCAAACGGATGCCATGCGTCAAAAGCACATTTATTTTAGTTCTTTTCAAATAAGAAGGCATTCGCAGGTATTTCAGTTAATTGATGAGGTATGTATCAACACCAGACTGTTGCAGATTGATGTCAACTATTCCATTTCATAATAAATTAGATCTGTGCAATTACGCCTAATAGTCACTCACCAAGTCAGCACGTTCTAAAGTCTTTTTTTAGTGTTTTTTTATGGCTAACCTCACTGAAAACAGGTACCGGTTAACCAATCATTCCTCTTGCATCAGAATACTTTTATTTCTATGAGCATAGATGCTTTATAAAAAAACATACGCTTTTCTGGTAATAAAATGTTAAATATTATAAAAATAACAGATACATCCAAGTATAAAGAAAAACAACAACATCATCATCAACAGTCACTGAAGCAACTGCAGCATCGACAAGAACGAAATTTGTAGTTGGTGTTAACAAAATATGCATTCGGAAAAAACGTTAAAACCTGACACGAATATTTCTTATGATCAAAATTTCGATTATACCTTACAGGTATACAGGCTCTTGAGAGCCCTGCTTACAGGAAGTGGCGATGGTGAAGACCAAAAGACTCTCGTTTGGACTCACCATAACCTATGTCACCACAGTGTGGTTATATTTCATAAAGAAATAATAAGGAATAAAAAGTGACCATAACTGAATCAAAGGTTAACCCGATCTGATACATATACCCATCACGAGGAAGTGTTAGCGCTGATCCCGACATCCGCTGATGTGGTAATCAATGTCTCAACTACATTCCAGATCGTGTTCACACCCTGGACGAAAGTTGATACGAAAAGCATCGACAAAGTAATCCTCGTTTTTCATTTCTAACTCCTTGATCAGAACAACTCATCAATTTATGACGTTAATAGCTGGTCCTCTTAATTTGCGACATTTCTAAATCGCATTTGATCTCTCTAGGGACGCGACATAAGACAAAAAGATCCCGGCATTCTGATGGAAAAGGAACCCCCGGGGGTAGGCGGGGTAATAAATCATATCTAGCATGTTGTATTCCCACGGTGGGTGCACTTCAGCGGCACATCAGTGTCGTAAAATACATGTCACATGCTTTGAGAATCTTTAAAGTCGATAAAAAACATGGAACTTATATTTAAGTTGTTATTGCGGAGTCTCTGTACGGTTGGCTTTTTGGCTTAATGGTTTCGCGGCTTTAGTGAAAATTTGCCCCGACTTGGTAACTCGTAGCGAATGAAACAATGCGCTAATCAATGCAATAAATAATCTAAATGGCGGCGCTTTTTGCAGTTATCTCCGATCTTAGGAGGATATTTTAGAACCTAACAAACGTGGATCCTAGGCCATTACCGTATTGAAAATCATCATTATGGCCGTCATAATGGTGATACCGTCACTTGGGACTCACCGGTGAGCAATCATATAAACTTTGATGTATTGTACAGGCCACATTGACTGACAACATAAACTATATGTAATGGGATGATAGCAATAAATTACCTCTATTTATCTTGTCCTTCCTTGGTAATAAACGATCATTTTTACCTTCTTGATTAATTGCCAATTACATAAAAGGCAGTATTTCTATTACACCGATGCATGTCTTTAGACATAAATTTTATACCCGTGGCTTTGAAAATTCAATTCTACCTGTCAAGAAGAATTGAATTTTATCCCGAAAGCAATTTCAGGGCTTTGCATTTTTGTGAACCATTACAAAGTTAAATTCACACCTGGTAGGGAGCCGTATTTTAGAGAAGATGGTACGGTTTAAAACACGGTGTCTTCAGGTTCGGAGCACTCTGGACCATTTGACAGCGCTAATAATGCCGGGCTTTTAAGAAATGACAGCGATAAGTTATAAATGACAACATTCATATGATTAAAACTAGTAGATCATAACAACATCACTTTTGTTTCTAGAAATTAAGGAATAATACAACGTGACACTTTGGCCGATGGAAACGCTAATAAAAGAATGATGTTACGTTATCACTGTCAGTTGACAACACGAAATCTACATACACAAATTATTCTCTTAGAATTTAACTTCCCTAAAATTTTACATATTCTTACTTTTTCACTTTACCGCACACAGAGAAATACATTCAATTTATGATTGCATTTATATCACGCGCGCCGCACTGGTTGTAATTTTTGCACATCAACATGGAGTATCAAACATGGTTTAGTACCGAAATGAAAAAGGAGACGCTTGTTTCACTTCTTCGGTTAAAGCTATAAAATTATGCACCTTTTATTCAGGTTCACATTCCATTTAAGTGGATACCTCGAGGTGATTAGGAAAGCTGTGTGGTGAGTTTGGCTATGTTGCAATGAAATAAGTTGACGAACGCAAGTTTTGGCTAAAAGGTCTTTTACATGTAAATTGGTTTTAAAGTCATTAATAAATGCGTTTAAAAAAAGATCAGATCAGATCAGAACAGAACAGAACAGAACAGAACAGAACAGAACAGAACAGAACAGAACAGAACAGAACAGAACAGAACAGCATATTTAACCAATGATACCGCACATGAAACACTCAATTCAGCGAACGAAAGCAACGTGGCATTAACGAAGTAACCTGTATGTAGTAGGCACGTTGCACGTGAATCGCGGGGGAGCATCCATCACCGGAAACAGAAAACACGGGCGTCTGAGTGACAGCCCGCTCTCAACGCTAGATATGAGGAGTCGCGTTTTTGATAAACTAATCAATAAAACAGACGCGTTTGTCAAAATAAATCACAGGCAGTAGATTAAAAATCAACAACAAGGCTTGGAAAGCACCAAATTGATGTTTTTCTACGAGTGTAATTTATGATGATAAGCAGAAGTTTGGAAACATGAGCTGTACACACTGGTCTGAATGCGCCAAACCATCCATCAAAGTAGTACACGGCGGGGACATGCCCCCCTTCGAGGCGCTGGCTTCACGTTGGCTGCTGATGCAATTGAGAAGTGATGAATACAGTATTTCCATTTCTTCCACATTTTTTGCTGAAATAAATAAATATATCTGGCTTTATCAACTTCTTTGCGTATCTTGCCGTTTATATTTCGCGGGACAAGTGTAGAAGTGAAATAAAATACAGTTATACATGTATATGGACATCTGTTACAGCTTGAGAGACTACACATGGAAGCTGTTTTCAGGTAAATATTTTTACTTCGCGACTAGTTTTGAATATTAAATCATAAAACCCACATTATACAAAACACAAAAACATTTGGCTATTTCTTAAAAAGGCTTTCCCATATGACACGTCGTGACAGCTTGTAATGACACAACGTGTTTTAAAGCGATACATAAAATAAAACATACACGGCCAGTTAAATAATGTAAAACATTACAAGTCAAATTAGTTCATTTCTCTTTTAATAAGTCAAAAACAACAGTCTGTAAAGTACAACGCACATTGCTCTAAATATTCATCCCGGTTAAATTGTTTTTGTTTTGTTTGTTTTTTGTTTTTTGGTTATGTTGCGCCTTTTAACATGTCTACACTCAACCAACGGAAAACATTAGTCATTCAAAGTATGGACATAGAGAACTGAACAAGCTGTTGGAATAATTAACCGATCCGGCCAATAAACAACGTCCCGTGGCCCGCAGGGTGCCGCAAGTGTACGATGGCTGACTGACAGGTCCTCCAATCTAGGATTCGTAGCTATCACCCAGGCCGAGGACCACCTTCGCTGCCGATCATAAAACCTGCAATTCAATACGAATAGTTCTAAATGAAATCTGGACATTCTTTGATCAAGAGCTCTAAAAGCGTTTGATGTATGGCGTGAATTTGCCATTTCTTTTTACATGTGCCGTTTATGTAAATTTTTATGTCTTTAGAAATAACGAGGTCCAAGGGTCGGCCATATTTTGTCTCTTGACTGACAGTCGCCTGAAATATTGCAGGGTTTATTTCCGCAATGAATTCTGTAAGAATAAACATAATGACGACATAATATTTAAATAACAGATAAAACATCTCGTCGAACTCAAATTTGAATACCAATTACTGTGTTTGAAAATGACTTTGGTTGCGTCCTTTTTTGTGTAAACCATTGACTTGAGAACGTTTGGGGATTGGTATTATTGGCAATTGACAAGACTCTACATCCTGGTCATAATGTATGCATACAATGATAAATACTATAGCAAGTATTGTGAAAGTGTTTAACCAGCATCATAAAAAGTTACGGGTGAAGTTTGACGCTAGAATATGAACATGGAGAAGATGAAATAATAATACAAATTTGAATTGATATACAACGAATCAATTGCAGATGAATTCAAAAAACGACATTACAATAAGATACTAAAGAAAAACTTTACTGTTTCATTTACATTTATTCCAGTTAAAAACCATAACGATATTAAAATTCGTATAGCGAATAGACAAAGCCTGACCTACTAACGAATACTATCGTATACAATAACTGAAGTCGTTTTGGACGTACCATGTCCTAATCATTTTAGCTTGTTGTAGATCTATCATAAAGATTATATCATTATATTTTAGACAACTGAATTTCGTTATCTTCTTTACATGCTTATATAATAGTATCGTATATTTAGCTTTGAATCGCTGTGTTCCATTTTTATGTTACTTTTGTCTGTGTTTTCTGACAAGATCCGTCACCCAACCGCCTCCGTTGACAAGAAGCATTGAGTGTTACGTTCGGGCCAACTGGTAGGTATTTTATTCGCATTAACACGTACTTAAAACATTACACTTAAACGAAACGCAAAACGCATTCTGACTGATTTATGTAGTTTCCGGACAGTCATATTAATTAACAAAAGAATATAAATCAAATTAAATTAGTCGTAAAAGTCAGCCATCTTTCAGAAAAGCGACAGTGAGATTTTACAGGCAGCATTAAATCGGCGGTCGTCATTCATAATGTTGGATGTTTTCAGCGTGGGTTTTGCCAGATTTATGCAAATCTTGGAAGATAAAATGAACATGGTGAACTTGGGTGACATATTTTGTTCAGAATGATTAACTGGTTGTGTCCAGACGTTTTTATAAGCTATTGTCCTTTTCCAGGCAAAGGGTATATTCATAATAATGTATCAAAACAAGCAAGGTATTTGTCTGGGGGATTGTGTTCCTTTGTCATAATACATATGTCATTTTTATGTGTAATACATAAATATGTATGTCTGACAAACGATGTTATTATGCTTGCTGAAAGCGTTCCTTTTTTCTACCATACGGTTACAATTCATTTCAACATTACATACATTATGCACACACATGTGTGGTTATCATTCGTTTAAATACTATAATGTATATCGTTGATTTTAACATAAGTGCATACGAGAATAATAAGTTGAAGTTCCGTGTCGGCAAATTAATGAGTCACCTAATGACTCAAATCAAAACAGGTATTGTTTTCAACGCAGCTCCCATTTGTTATTTCAAATCCTTCACACACAAATTATTACCGCCGTAGGTTTAATGGTTATTTAACGATTTCCATAAAGATATGATAGATCTGTTAACTAAAATAACGGAGCCTGAGTTCCCATTAATGACAAACAAATGTCCGCTATTTCTAACAAACATCCTTAACAAGACAAAAGAACTATTTAAATCGCTAATGACGGAAAACCCTTTGCGTAGTTTAAGACCCAACGTCACATATCATATGAACGCTTCATTCTCATCAAGCGTTTGCGCTTACGGTTGAATCACTGAACACAAACGATGCAAATGTTTTCCTGTTGCCGTTTTTTAACTGTTAATTTCAACACATATATAAATTAGCGGTTGACACCACAAGACAACTGCACTTATCAAAGTTGTCAGTGTCAAAGTTTTATGGTGTGCTCCGGGGAGCCCCTACGTCATAAATAAACAGTTAGAAGGTACGAACAATGCGCTTGATGCACATTCTAGGTAATAAAATAGCATAACTGCTCTGTACAACGGGCAAATGAAGCAGAATTTTAATCTTTAATAAGGTGTTCTATTAAACCAGGGGATGTTTTGGACCAATGCAGTTGCTTTGCCCACGTGTTTTACAGGGGCGTGCATTTTGTCGTAAACAAAAGCTAAGAACTTTGGTCTGCATCCTTTGTTCTCGAATAGTTTGTAGTCACCGGGTGTTAAATCGTACTAAAATAACAAACCGGTAAATTGTAATGGTTTCTCTTTTTATTATTTTATTCCACATGTTACGAGTTAACTATGTCTTGCAATACACTTGGAAGTATTTGCAGACAATACTACTAGACTGTTGATAATACATTTTTCGTGTGCAGTCACTTGCACCTGTTTGATTTCTAAATAGATCTAGTTATCAAGTATGTTTGAATTTTTTATAATGTTTACTTTATAACTGCAAACTGTCTGAAGGACACATACAGTATTTCTAAAAAATGTGCCATATATAAACCATTGAATAGACCATATATTTTGTACAATGACAGTTAAATAAAATAGATGAAGCCTTGTATTTTCTTGTGTTTTAGATGATAATGTAGATCTATACCTGTATTTCCAAATATACCAGGACTGCAAAAGTTGAAATTGCATCAAAACACTACGAGTAGTTAACATTTGATCTTTGATGAACTCTGGCTCAAATTTAAGGAATCACGGACAAAATCCATACACCCCACAAACTCTCGCCCTCCCCCGCCCCCACCCCAACGTTCAAGACGGGCCTGAGTGATAACTGGTCACTGTGGGACAGGCCGAGTGGTCATCGGTCACTATAAACACGTTGTACGCAGCCTTTCTGTCACTTCATTGCACGGACATTATTAATAAACAATTACAAGTAATGTAAAACGTCAGCGTTATTGGCGTTGTAGCACTCCGTGTGACATTAATGTATGATAAATGGGTGTTGAAATGCTTTATTGACCATTGTCCCCGTGTGGGAAACTGATAACAAACTTCCGCCTCGTCCGACCGCTCCACCAAACAGATTTGTCATCCGGCTACACTTTGACATATCAATAATTAGGGTCAGGCAACAGATGAATATTTGCTGTCTCAACTGAAATGCCCCGTAAGCTTGTGTTACCTTTCTGAAAAGTAATGTGAAGCGTGTTTTACAAAATGAAAACCATGTTGTTTTGATGAATTATTTGATAACTAATTAACAACATAACCGTGGAAGAAGGGGTAGAATAGCAGAGTGCTTGTTGTTGAAATAATTACTTAAACAAGCGTAGTTGTTTATGTTTGGAAACCTGTCACCACTTCAAAGTCAGATAAACTAATAAGCTCATTAATGTTCTCCGTTCAGGAGATGCCGATTTTATCACCCGCTCTCCTGTGTCTGAAGAAACTTTCAAAATCTTGAAAACCATTTAAGCAGTACAATTCAGACCTGTCGAAAAACGTATTGTTTTAAAGATGATCTGACATTCGCATTAGGAACAATTTGTTCAAATGATGTCTTTAGACTCCTAAAACGAACTCTGAAATGGCTTCCCAATGTTAATTACACGTTTTAATGATGTTTCTTTGTTTGTGCGAGGTGGAATTGACAGGAAAATGGTTTTGGGGACTTCTCTTACATGGAAGTGGCGCCAGGGATTCCAAAAACGAGCGGCTGTAAACTTTGAGTCCGTATCTTAGAAGCAAGCGACTGTCATTTCACACATTTGAGACTCGTGGCGCTGGCGTTGACGTAGCCCTCTGTAATACGCCTTCTAAAAATATGCGGAATGAATTTTATCTTCTTCTTTGCAAGTGCATGCAATCATGTATTTGTATAACTGTGTATTAAGAAGGGCGCATATAGTTTGGCATCAAGTGAAATGCATGATTTGCCATCTTCGGAATCTGGTCATGACGTAATTTGTTGTTTACGTGTTGCTTCAAGACGCAGTACAATTTTGTTTTGATATATCGCCTGGCATGCTCGAATAGGAACACGTTAATGCCACAATATCAAACAAATCAGTTTTATAGTAGAAGTAAATAATTATTGTATCTTTCTAAATGTTGTATAGCATGCATATACAGTATTCTACAAAGAACGCAATAAGGAAATCAGACGATCACACGCTTTACCATTGCCACATCTGCGCGTCGTGCATTTCCCAACATGTCCATCACCCGACGCCTACCTTTATATTTCATCGCAGGTTTATTCCCAAGTAATGAGTCTACCTCAGATCCATAAATTGGTTTATCTTAGCTCATTTGTATCTGTCATTGAAGCTTAATCGAGGCTTTCATCAGCTCCGAGAACCGCCAGGAAGCTCCGACGGGCTGTCAGCGCCATTTCAACAGCCCGTGTGCTAACTCGTTTAAAATACCTTTGAAATGTAATTGCTTTTCCAACATAGACGTGTCAAATACGGGGAGAGATTATTTATTCTGGAAATCAACGTTATATCGTGTTTGTGTGAAGAATTGTGCTTGCTTTCAAACAAAACAGACGGGTGCTGTTTCCAGGCGCTTTAGGCTAAGCAATTATTTTCTTTAGTGTTCCACTCTCTTTTATTTTTAACGTTACGACACATGTTGTCAAAATGTGTAGTGTTGAGGCAAGTTCATGTTAGTAAGCGTGCTTTAGGGGGAAGGCGGTATGGTCATCTAAGGGATACATGAAAAAGTCAGGCGGTTTGCATTAGATACACGTAGAGTTGAACACAAACAGATGGGATTCAAACCGATGATTTATGTACATGGTGGCCAGAAAGGACACAGGCAGCAGATAAGAACCTGTATGTTGGTTTGATGAACAAAACACTAGCAATAAACGCTGTCTATGCGGATGAATATAACGTAACGAAATTACCGACGTTCAACGGCAACGTAATAAGTATCAACTTTTCTGTTATTTACCCATAATGCATTAAGGCTTCGATGTTAAAGTTTTACGTCATTTCGGGGAAAACAATATGCTAATCCTAAGGAAAGCAAAGTTATGAGATTGTTTCTCCTTAACACGCACACGTGGTTGACCACCATTACAAGGCAATGTACGGTTACCCACATGGGATATTTATCAAGAACCTTGTCATTTATTTTAAAAGATCTATTTTATTATAAGTGTCAT
>Ga0224511_10002744_pt1 | contig 12117 bp, 7 predicted proteins | sample SF_May12_sed_USG_2_FD_169988 | JGI IMG/M metagenome (GOLD analysis project Ga0224511, IMG submission 169988) | Sediment microbial communities from San Francisco Bay, California, United States - SF_May12_sed_USGS_8_1 | ecosystem: Environmental > Aquatic > Marine > Sediment | place: USA... | reverse complement strand
TATAAATTACTGTTATTATTTATGATTAATATTACTATTACTATTATTTTTGTCATTATGATTAGTTATATATATATATTAGTTTTGTAATAATTATGATCATTAGAATGATTATAATAATTAATATTATATATTTTTATGTATTGTTTTTATTTATTACTATTAGTACTATTTATAATTACTATTATTATTTTTTCATTCATCACTACGGTCATCATTTATGAATGCTAAATAATTATTATTTTTATCATTATGAGTATTATTAGTAGTATTATAATGAATATGATGATAACAGTAAAAATTATTATATTTGTTTTCACATATTTTTACCATATAATTACAGATGAGAAAACAGTGGATGAGTTATTTGTAAAGAAGGAAGTAAAACCCATCACTGGTCGTCGTCATTCTGCCCTGTCTGAGCTTATCAAACAAAGCACTGCCCGATTTGCATCACATTCCAACGCATTCGACGAGTACAAACAATTCAATGCCGAGGTAAACACAGACCGAATAAACATAATTCCAATCGGATATTTTTTACTTCTTCTGTCTAGACTTCACATTGTTATTCTTTGTACCGGGTTATGGAGACCTGACTGGGACGCAGGAGCGAACTGAGTTCGAATGTCCTTTTATGTCACTAGCGCTGACTTTTGTGGGAATTAAACCCATGACTCACTGCGCTGTCCAACCACTAAACCACGACTGCTCCCTCACTTTGAACTAGCAACAGTTTACTAGCGTTGGTTATAGCACTTGCTGCCTCGAGAATAGCTGGCTCGTTCAGTTGTGAAGCGCTGTGCAATTATGAAAACCTGGATTTGAATCTCACTCACGGTCGGCTCATCGTGAGTGTGAGCTCTTCACATTATCCCAAGCTCACTTAAAAAATATCATGCCTCAATATGAGATAGAGCATTGATACTGATCTGCTCGTGGTGCTCCATTCTAAGCCGTAACTGGTGAAGAAGCAAGTATCTAGATGGGCAGCTTTACATAACAGTGAGAAAAAAAAGAACAATTCAGCCCCGATGTCTGGTTGCAGCTTCATCCGGATAAACCTCATAAGAAGATAGAGATTTTCATGACGATGGAGAGAAATAAGAAGGCTCTGTCGGTTTTAGTGGTGCACACAGCCACAGTGGAGGAGACAATTGGACTGGCCTGTTGGATGTACACCAACACAGGATGCAAACCAGAGCTACGGTAAACTGTTTAGCAGTTAAATAATAAATAATAGGACCCTCTCATTGCTGGATAAGGGGTTATCTGGCAAGCCTGGATGACACGGAGGTCATAAAGCTAGAACTTTCCGATCTTTTGCCAAACTCTTTACTCTGAGCAGAGCCTCTCGAAAGATTTTTAAGTTTGAGCATTCCTATTGTAAACCCTCTAAGACCCGTCTGACCTTCTTATGAATGAAACTCACCGAATGCAGTTGAGCCCGGAGTAGGTTGTGCACAAAGTTCTATGCCGGTAGAAAAAGGTCCAAATTGTAGCCTCGGTGCTATTCATGATAAAAACCGCTTGATTCACCTCAAACCATGAATGTCAGATTTTACTGAGCTCAGCCATTCATTTTTGACTGTACCTTCAGCGGCATAAATACTATCAGAGTTAGACTCGAAGTTGAACTACGCATGATTGAGCCATCACTGCAGATGGATTTCATTGCTCAGTTTATTTGTTACTAACCCCCTCCTCTTATTTGCCTTTCAGTGAGGAGATTGAAGCTTTCTCACTCCATATGACAGAAGATGATGGGACGGTCGATGAGGATTTTCCTGCCCTTGATTCAAAGGTATTTGTCTCTTAAACTGATCAGTATCTATGTTAAATATTTTTAGAGTAAATTATTCTCAGGGGTTTATGATTTCCGCCTTTAGGTGTTGTCATTGTGAGAATTTTCGATCAGCTATCTTCTACTATGCAATGCCACTTACATCAAGCGTAGTTTTTTTTTAGCATTCTGCTTGCGATGTAGTACTCTGCTTGATTGCAGTTTCTCCTCCATTTGCCCGAAGGCTAGCATTGACAATTTTCCCTAACTTTGTAGGAGCCGATATCTAAGTTTGGTTTTGTGCGTCTGGCGTTGGTGATGAAGGAGGCCTTGTCCCCGGAACCTACCGCTCCACCCGTGCCTCCTCCCCGCCCAGTCACAGTTCCAGATGAAAATGACCTTTATGAGGAGGTGAATCAGCTCATCACAGTGTGAGTAATCATAGCCTAGTGTGAATTTGACTTGATTTGGAAATTTGAGGTCCGTGGACATCAAAGATTCTATTTAATTAAGCAAAAGCTAGTGCCGGAGAAAATGCCCAATAGGCAGCCCAGGTCTAATTCAGGCTAACACAAGATCGTAAGTGCTAAGTAGAATTTTAAAATTGCATAAAATTTTGATTTTGCCGCGTCAAAGGTTATCTTAATATATATTAATGTCGACAGTTCAGTTGTGACATGTGTTAGAATTGGTAAGCACACAGCAAATTTGAAGGCTCGAATCTCAGAATAATCAGTGATGGGATCTTCATTGTCAGCCATCTGCATTCCACTGCTGGACAAAGGCCTCTCTTGTGTCCGACCACACCGTTCTGTCAATAGCTTTTTTTGTCCAGTTGTTTCCAATTAGTCGTTTTAAGTTTGACTCTGCATGACATCGCAGGGAGAACATCCAATTGTAATTCACTCGTGAGCTCCAACGCAAACTCACTGTTTACTAGGGATCAAACTCAATGACCCTCAATGACAATAATCCTCTATGTATCACTTTTTTTTGTTACAGAAATTTGGAAGGCATGGGATCGTCTAAACTTCTTATAAACAGGGAACAGCTGACTGTCCTTGACTTACTCAAAATGATTCTAGAAAAGCGAAACGTAAGCCACTCAAAGAATAAAACTTACCAAACGCGCACGTGCGCATATTTGTCTGCTACGCGTATTTTCCGATCACATGACCGCGAGTGTTCTCAATACGCGCAATTACGCGTTGGATTCAAGAGATTGAACTTTGACCGTAACACGCGCACTGATTATTGGAGGCCATTTTATGGGTCATCTAGCAAACCCAGCTTTCGACATTGCATTTGGGGAAAATTCAGCAATCGATGACAAGTTTTACTTTCACCCACTGCAATGTCGCCGAAAGAGTTACTAATTGAGTAAACCCATGGTCTCCCGATGCTCTACGAACTTGCCCGTGAAAATATACAGGAATACTAACGTTCCAAGAAACAACCGATGAGCTACCCATGAAGAGCTGCAAGAGTTATGGGTCTCCCACAACAACTGAACAAGTACTTGACAAGTTTCGTGTTTTTGTTCACTGAAATTACTCTTGTTTGGACCTAGCGTTCGACGGGCTTATCAATTCCATTCAATTCGTTATCAAACTGAACTTACCTGTGTGGCCTACTCAGTCTCTCATATCCGGCAATCTTCGTTTATTCTAATTGTCTCCAATCTCTCACTCGCGTGTACGCGGCAACGAATTGAGTCTCCTTTTGTGAGAATTTGGAGTTGCGCATCCTCGTAATTACGCCCCCCCCCATCGCGTCTGGTGAGTTTATCGTGAAAGCGCAAAACTCCACACTCGTTTGCGCGTTGCGCAGACTCAGCGTTCTAGCTTTATGTAATTTAGGGTTATCCCAGGTGATGTTTGCTGAGCTCTATAGATGAAACGTTCATCTCACTATATAAGGGAATAGCGCACCAAAGCGCCTGGTTCAATTTCCAGTGTGACCTTAATTGTTGTGGCCTGCCCATGATATAGCTATCTTCTGTACGATGCCTGCTACTGCAAACAGAAATGTCTTCTAATGACACAGTCTTGAAAACTCGAGTCAACTACCTACACCTGAGCCACCATGGTATCCCATATCTTTGTTGCTGAGTCAAAACACTGAGTAGATCAAACTCTATTCTCTGCTGTAGATTCCTCTGCAGAGCAGATCGCAGTATCGTCTGAAAGACTCGCTGTATAGACAGCTTAACCCAAGCAGACGTCTATCTGATGTCCCAACAACGGAATTTCATCTAGTCACTCAAACCGCCAGTGAGTCACAGTATAGCACATACGTTAAGCGATGGCCTAGTGGATAGCGTTATGGGCCTTGGACGGGGGTACCTTGTTCGATTTCCTATACGGGCGAACACTCTCTTTTGCAACAACCTCGTCAGTTTCGACTCGTGATGCTAACGAAGAAAGCTCATAGAGTGTACCTTTTTTATGGGGCACAAGGCGGTAAGCAGAATGAGGACTCGCCCTGCCAAATGCTGAGTCAAACAGACTCAGTAGGCCACTTCTGACACCTGTTCTGTAATGGAGACACAAAATTAGTTTATCACAATGTGATGCAGAAATCCCAAAGCTAACAAGCAATGAATTATACCAATTAACCTTGTTGTTATTCAACAGGGCAACCGACCATACTATCTTGTGTATATGCCTTCTAAGCATGAGAGTTATTCTGAAGTGGGAGAGGTTAGAAAATATCTTAGGAGCTCACTCTCATGCCTGTAGTGCCCTGACCAATGCTTGAATCGAGGATTTAGTAATATCGAGCGAAATGGTTTAGCCACTGATAATTAAGAACAAACTCTCATCACAAAATGTTGTCAGTTTATAATTTCTTTTTTCGGTTCTGAGAGGGATTGTTTTGGCTGTTGTCTGTTAATGTTGTCCACTAATGCTGGTTTGTCTATTATGAACAGTGCCATTTACGTGCAAGAATGTTATGCGAAGTATAATAGAATGGATTATGTTCTTGGTATTGTAGCACGTCCCAACTCGACCAGTGAGGAAGGAGCAGTGACTACCGAGACGCTGGGAGAATCCGGGAAAAGCCCAAAGAGCTTCATTGTCAACCTAGTCACTAAACAACTATTTTCTAATGCCCAAGTGCAGCTCAGTAAGTGATGTCATTGTAAGCATTTTAGGCTCCCCTCTCCCATTGAAGGGGAAAGGGCATTTAGGCATTTGCTTTCAGACGCATGCTCTTCGCCTCCTCTTCAACTCAGTAACTGGGAGCTTGCTTGGAAGTGTGAGCACAACATGACTATGGTTTCAATCATGCAGCTATTTATCTAAAGTTTCTGGAGCATAGATGCTGATTCGCTCGTGATGCTCCATGCTAGGCCATTACTGGTGAAAAAAGTGTTTAACTCGACAGCTTCACCATAACAGAAAGAATATCATACAAGAACAAAATTATCTGGACATAGGGCTATTGAACAAACCATTTGTTCGCTGGGTTTGGATCTCCAGTTGGTACATATTTTCATTGGTGTCTTTTTGATCTTTGATCCAGTCATTGCCAAAAAGTCTAGGCAATGGACTGCATCGATTATAAAGTGAGATTCATCCCTTTATGAAACTAAGCTTGTGAATCTATCGTCAGTGAATGCAGTTGCAAATATGAGGTTTTAACATGTGGTATTCTTGACTGTAACACGATCACAATCATTAAATAGAGCAGACTTGGGTTGTAATGGATTTTTTGAAATCTTTTTTAAATCCTCTCCCATACTATATTACTTTATCTACATTTCTATATTGCGCAGGCAGAGAAAATCATTTGTCAAACGTGACATAATAATAGTACATGTACTCCTTCCAAAAATTGCCATCACGCTGATGAAATGAAATGCAGGCCTGACTTAAGGTTAATCAATCTCTTCTCTTTGTAGACATATCACCAGAGATGGTTGAAGTTATTCCTCTTTCATCAAAGAACTCATTGCGTAGTATGTTCTCACAGAAAACAACCATCATAAACATGTCTAATATACTGGTCTGCTCGGTGACCAAACAGAAATCCAGTGGTAAGTTAGGTAGCGCTACTGATGATGATATGGATTGGCAATCAGTCCGCTCGGACAGTCTCGTCGGGTTGTGACATAAAAACAAAACGGTTTCATTGGAGTTGTTATAAATGTGACTAAAACAGTAGACAACAAATTTAATGGATGCTTATTCGGAGTTGTTTACCCTTTAAAGTGTAGAAGAGTTTGCGTCGGATTCACCTTAGACAATCGGTTAACACACGGTGGGCGCGTGTCAAACTCTTTGTACGCTCCGGTTGAAAAATTGTGGACTTTACAAACTATTGATGTTTTTTGTACCTCTTGCGAGCAGGCACTCATGATGTCTGATGGCTAGGGCCATGATATTCCTGTGGTTACTTGTTATTCAGTTCATTGGTTATGCTTACCAAGGACAGTTTGCACGCAATAGTCCTTGATAACGGCGAACGATTATTAAACCCCTTGCCTTGCTGAGAGAGATCAGTTGGCGGCCATGCTGACTCCAAATTATTTTGTTTCATATTTTCTATTCTCATCAAAAATTCACAAAATACTGCTTATATCAAGAAAACATTGTACATTGAGTGAATTTTTGAACAAATTGCTAAAACGGCAAAGACAGTTTTATTTTCTGTTTAGTTCATATAAGCCCATATAGTGAGTCAGCAACTTGATTACCTGACCCGTGTTTAGATGGGGATGAATCCGACGGGAATCGCTACACTCCGCCCATCATCCTACTGCGTCATACCTATCAGACATTTGAGGCAGCAGGTTTTGAGCAAGATCTTTCAAGAAATGAGATCAAGGGTACAATGTGTGACCCTGTTTTTCAGTGCGATAGCACTTTAATATAAAGGCGAGATAACTTGTGATATACTTGTACTGACTCCTGAGTAAATTGCTTTTGTTTGTGACATCACAAGCGAATGAATTTGTTTGACTTTGAGATTGATGATTGCCAATCCATATATTCATATCAGTGGTTATTTAGTGCTCTATGGAAATAATTCAGCTGTGAGGTATCAGGTCGTGTATGGTAGCTGTGGCTACTGCATTACCTCCTATACTAGGCCAGGATGTTGAGGAACCTTGACAGCTTGCCATTGGTATCTAGATAACTGATGCCCTCTAATAGAACGGATGACACGCATCAGGTGTATCCTATGATCGGCCTAGCTTTATGCCATGAAATTCCATCTATCTGTGGATAGTAGAGAGTATTTTTAAGTGCCAAAGAATATTACATACACGCATCCATGTATAAGCCTGTTGTTCTAATGCAAACCAAGTTTAATGATAAAGCTAAATTGATTCATGGTATAGCTAGCTACCGTCAAGGTTTCAAGGAGACGTCTCGTACTCTCCGCCTCCATTTACAGGTAAAACGCAGTTTAATATTCACTACAACGCCAGTGAGTCACCACAGATAAACATACAGCAGTTTATCATGGAAGCTACCGAGCAAACGGCCAATGAAATCGTAGAACGAATAACCAGATTTATTGACAAAACAAACCGGAGAGCTATGACGGATGTGTCGGCTTTCGGTGAAAAGAAGCGGAGACAAAGCTCAATGTACTGAAAGAGGACAGAACACCTTGTCACCAGATTAATGCGTCATCTAGACAATATTGGTGAAAGCTCCCAAAACCTTAACCTGCTCTTCTCTGCAATGTGATATCAGTGATATAAAGTTGAAATGAAGATTGCCCATGGACTGATTTGAGGCAGGGTGAATGAGAATAACAACACCAATGATCACGCGCGCTAGACTAGCAAGCTACGTTAACCTCGAGTCAAACTCAACTGTGTTTTACTAAAAAGCTTGCGGGTAACTGGCGACTAGCGGTAATGGCTAGCTTTTCTCAACAGGGTCTCTTGACTGTACTAAATAGGGCATATTAGTTTTGCTCTGCCATGGGCTGTATAGCCTACTACACTTTCAATGACTTAATACAAATTGTTTTTGATTATATGCCAGTGATATGTAAAAGCTGTCGAAACAATATGGTGCTCAAATTTATTTTGGTCCCATAAGATGCTTCAATGCTAATAAGCCATTTGATTTAGAGCTAATGTTCACACATAGCCATATAGCCATGCTAGATAGTACAGTTTATTAAAAAAATAACTATACACATGTAGAAAACTTTACACAAATTAATGTTCAACCAGATGTATTCGTATGTGATATGGTCTTTTGTTCCCAAAGTGCAAGACCAGAATAATCTAGGAAAATATTTAGTGGTAATAGTTGCAGCCTATGAAAAAGAAATCGAGGCAGAAGGAAAACATCATTGCTATCATATTGGTGGTGGGGGGGGAGATCTGTTTAATTTTTAACCGATAATAGTGATCAACGGTGCCGCGAAGCATCATTGTGTTTTTCTAGGACACAACTGTGTGCTTAATATTTGCTAGAGTTCAATAGGGCGGCTGCAGAACATGCTCCGTATATCACTCCGACTGCAACTGGGGGTCTCTGATTGAGAGGTAGCATTATGTCACCGAATATTAGAGAAATATCTGACCAGCGGCGAGATCAGTAGTAAATGGAGTTATGACGTATTGTGTGCCGAAATTAAATACGAGGCCGAACGCGATAGAGATGGGTAGAGCTGGAAGAGCCTTACGGAAGACAGCTAGAAGCATCAGAGTGAAGAATAGGCCCTGCAACATAGCAGAAAATGCTGCTCAAAAACTGACCAGACAAACACGGGGAGCTTAATTTACACACTACTAGGTGCCAGTTCATTACTAAATATGGGTGCTATCTGCCAGTAACAGCTGGGAATGTGGAGAGTGTAAGTTGGCTTGTCCGCGCCTATTCACACTCGAGGTTGGGAGTCAGTCAACCTAGAACATTTCGTTTACCCGCCAAAAATTCCAAGGGAGAGAAGGATCTTTAACAACCCTAGATGATCTTGACTCTTATGCACTGGCTGGAACCTCTACTATTTCACAGTGGTGTTCCAAAGTCATACAATTTATAAAAAGAGAGGGCAATGCCAGTTTTAGCGAGATTTGGTGGTTAGTCTCTGTGAGCTTATGGCATCATGAAGCAGATTGGTGATGTCACTAGTAAGACTAAGTGATGTCATGGGTTAGATTCAGTGATGTCATTGTCGACATACTAAATTCTTGAAACTTGGCCAGTTCAAATCAACTAATTATACTGATCAGAAATGCCTAATCAGGCAATACTTTAAATGGGTGTAACAATGGTGCACATTTAAAGCCCGGGGGTTTTATAGTAAGGATGTGTAGATAGCTTACCATGAGAATGGCTATAAAGGCGGCAATAGTTGTGTTCCAGTCTCCACTAGATGACGCTTTACCAACCAGGACACTGTAGAAAATAAAGTCACCCAACCCGAGTTTGACTCCCTCTACAAACAGAAAGATCATTAAACCTTCAAGTGATATAGTGCAGTGATATACAGTGCATGGTCCGAATGATAATAAGGGCCTGCCACATGATGGCGAATTTGCGATAAGCCAATCGCAAATCGCAGAAAAATCGCAAATCGGGTTCCCAGCCGCACGATTGCGATAGCTATTCGCGAACTAGTAGGGTTTCCCGCAGTCACATGACCGAAGCCAATGAAACAGCAAAGTTGGTGTTGTATGGGGGTTCTATTTCTGGTCAAACTGTTGTTAGAAATTGTGCGTGGGGATTGTGCTTGTAGTCGGACTCAACTCGCCGCTACTCACGGGTAAATTCAGCCAGATTTCATTCTATAATCCTTTGATGCTCCGATTCTCATGAGTTTGATTGTTTTAGCACTACGATGATGACTGCTCCCAAACTAGCTCAAATAAGGCCTCAAGTCAGACGTAGTTGGTCATTCTGACTTACCACTTTATAGCCTTTGGATTCCCATGGGCTATGGAAGTGATTGAGCTAATCAGCGTGCGCCTTGTAAGCGCGATTTGCGATTTTATTCAGCGTGTTAGAGGTTTTGCAGTTTCGCACGAAACAGCTATTGCAAATTCGCAATGCAATTTTTCTCGTGAAATTAGCAATGCGATTGTTCACATAAAATTCGCAAAATCGCCATCGTGTGGCAGGCCCTTTAGAGTGCATTTCCGCCGGTTTCGCCTAACACCGGGCTTGAAATTATTCAGTTCATATCAGCCTCTATAGGTAGCCAGCAGTTGGGTGACTGCCTCACCTGGAGATGGGACTGAGCCGTCTAGAATCGCTAAGCTCCGCCCACAATTGTATTGGATCATTCCTTGCCAGGCATTTGAGGCTGCAGGTTTAGCGCAAGGTCCAATATAAACTCCATCGGCCTCCATTCACTTTAAAGAGTTGTCTACCTCCTTTCATAAATATTACAGCGAGTCCAATCAAACTGTTTCATTCTAATAGCATCAGAACCTAGACTGTCCACAGTATCAGCCTTGCATTGCGGACTGATGGCTGACCAATGCATTCATATAGATGAATTTAAAGGGGTTATGTCATGGCCAAAAATGTCTTCACTTGTTTTCAGATTCTGAAGCCTACCATGACCAAATGGGTCCAATAATCAGTTCAAATGGAAGCTTAGATATAGCGCTATCCAATGCGCATACTTAGAGCCCTCGACGACGCACTTTTCAGACCGCCGATGCAACAGTATTGGCCTCGAGATAAGAAATTAACACAGAGCTATTGATGTTTGCATTGATTTCTCGGCTTACGCGCTGTTGTTTGGAAAATCCTCCTGCAGGTACAAACTAGACCTGTAGTTACACAAGTCTATACAGAGAAAATGTTTAACAAAAATATAGAAATAGGGTTTCAGAGTGCAGTTTTTCACCTCTGTCAGCGAACATCAATGCCATTATTGTGAAATGATAGAGCCCCGAATGCTACAGCCTCTATTTAAGGCTAGGGAAAACCGGTGAAGCACTTATAACTGTAATGTCCTCCGATATTACGTTCAATTTTGAGTTCTACTCAATGTTATGAGGGGGTAAAGATCATTAGGTTACTAAGTTTTAGTAATAAGATCCCATTTTATTTCTATTTGGGCCATTTCGGCCGTAGCTATTCGAGTGACCGATATTTGTTTTGTAGAAAAAGACCACTCGCTTTAGCTGCAATGAATGCAGAGTTGCCTCCCTTCAAGAATGGGGAACACAACTCTGAGAGTGTGTCTACCATCGACTGTGTCATAACCCCTTTAACAGTTTTTCAACCTAAGGGTTTCCCAATACTTGAGAGGTCACTGAATCTGAAATAGAGGTGGCAGGACTCTAGAGGGAGGGCTTCATGAATATATGAATGGAGTCAGAGTACCACACCTATAATACATTGCGATATCTTGGTAAAAGAGTACACAAGAGAGGGGACAATTCCACTTACTCTCTTCGTCGTCCTCGGGTTCCGAGTCAGCAGGTCGTCGCCCCGCTTCCGGATTGGTTGCTTGGTCAGCATTGGCCTCGTCGCCGTTTACCCCTCTGTCATCTGTAGACTGATAGTTCTCTCTGTTGGACCACGCTGAACTCGTTCTCAGTGGGCGATCAGCTGTACTCTCTGTGAATGAAGATAGGAAACATATGAGAAGGGGCCGCCGAAAATGGGTAAGTCTAAAACAGGTGTTTCATCTTTGAGTTGCCAAAAACACAAAACTAATTTAGAACACAATTTCACGATTATCAAATAAATATATCAAATTTAAATGATGAAACATGGAACTGACTCTGAAAATAGTGCATCAGATTTAATTTATTAGACTTTAGCTTTGTTCAACAGTTGTATTATCTTAACACTTATAAATAGAAAGTGATGCACTATTTCGGAGCCAGTTCCGTGTTTCATCATTTGGATTAATTCTACCCACGGAATGGGTGAAATCATGCACACACATTCCTATCAATGCTTAGTGTAAGCTTGCATTCCATAGACTCAAAACACAGTTGGTGCAATAGGGTGTCAAGTTACAAGTGCAGTTATTTTGTTGCATGGTGGTTTTTTGTTTTTCGCGAAATATTCTACCTTGAGTAAATTCTCTGTCACTGAGGCCTCTACAACCCGGCCGCAATAAGGCCAAGGTTTTCTGAGTTACTTCTGGGTATCAGAGACAGTGTAATAAAATTAATATATGTATGATGACTGGCTGCAAGCGTGTTCAAACAATCATAGATGCAACACAACATAACACCATCTCAAATGATTTGGTTAAGATTAGGACACAAACAAAGCTTTTAAAGCTTGACAAATTGTTATTGCAGGCGCATGCAGTAATGGTGCACCAAATAGCCTGTTTGTCAATATCCGGGGGGGGGGGGGGACTTAAAAGTGGTTTTCAATCTG
>Ga0224511_10002743_pt1 | contig 12122 bp, 5 predicted proteins | sample SF_May12_sed_USG_2_FD_169988 | JGI IMG/M metagenome (GOLD analysis project Ga0224511, IMG submission 169988) | Sediment microbial communities from San Francisco Bay, California, United States - SF_May12_sed_USGS_8_1 | ecosystem: Environmental > Aquatic > Marine > Sediment | place: USA... | reverse complement strand
ATCCGCCCACCATAATTTCAGATGCACATGGATAAACCCACGCAGTTATGGTTTAATTATATCTAGAAAATGATGGCAAACCCAGTCCAGTGTATGGTATCTTGAGGGGATAACTCTCAACTGTACGCACAAGCTTACTTCCCTGAATCCTCGAGTTAGGCCACTTGACTAGATGAATTCGTCAGATTAGTTCTCTTGAGAGCAGGAGTGGTGGCAAGAACTGATACAAATGTACGTGATATGTGACAGGGGTAGGCAGAATTTCCTTGACTCTAGATGGCTTTCCAGGATAGCGGGATAGCTCAGTGATAGAGTGCTAGGCTCGCAACCATAATCGAGTTCCAGCCATGGCAGGCTGGTGTTCTACCCAAGAACTCTTTACAATAATCCTAGCCCAAAACAAAAACAAGCCTTACTATGAAGCGGAGCATTGATACTGACTGACCAATTTGCGGTGCTCCGTGTTAAACTGGTCAAAAAACAAGTTTCTAACCTGACAGCTTGACATAACAGTGGAGACATCATACGAGGGCAAAAAGAGAGCATTCTGCTTACACCCTCGTGCCCGCAGCGAAGGTTAATGAGTGAATGGGGGAGTGTAAATTTGGTAACCAACAAACTCTGATGAGTGCATGATACCGCAGTGTTAGTGTCCATGCGCTTGTAAGAAGGTATGTTGACTAAAGGGAGATGGCCAATTATAGCTTAGTAGAGAAAACTTGTTGTGAATGCGAGTACTCGGCATTTATTTGGTTTGCATGAGGTTAAATTGTCCCGTGAGAATTTCCAACATTAGGCATTGAAATTGCCGCGTGCAGAGAGACAATATTTCAGACTGAATTTGAAGGGATGAGCATGACATAGGAATTTCACGGGTTCTTAAAATATTGTGTAGGACTATTTTGTAAATGTATAACGGAGTTTTAGGGACTTTTTTGTACGCAATTTGTTTTTGAATGTTATTCAGTTGCGTGTTATCATTTTGCCAAATATTTGTTATGATGGGATTCACTGACTGAACACCAAAGCTACTGTTAGGTTCCTTGTGCCAAAGAAAAAAAATTACATGTAAGATGCATGCAGGATACACCCCGGTCTGATCCTTGCAAAATCGATCAACAGTTCAGGTCAAATGTTCACGCGCTTTCTATATTATAACCTTATTACTATATAGCCCTATTACTATATAGCCCTATTACTATATAGCCCTCAAACTGAAAGTTTCTTAAACTTACTGTACTATCCAGGCCCAAGGTTATGAGCATCAAGAAGAAGATAGCAGCAAAGAAAGAACTTCCTGGCAACTGCGCTATAACCTCAGGGTAGACTTCAAACACTAGCCCCGGTCCTACAATGAAGATGAATGGTGCAGCTCTCCAGTAAAGGCGCTGTTGAACGTTGTTGACAGTTCAAAATGTGAAGCTTTTTAGTTTTTCAAGGTTGTTTAATATCGATCTAACACATGTGTCAGAGGACTATATCACATCCAATAACTATATGGGAGAGTTTGTACCTTTTGGAGTTCAAATTTCAGTCGTCATGGAAAATAGCCGACTGATGACAGTAAATATTTAGTGACTCATTTGAAGATTATGGACCCTTTGGTCGTAAACAATAAACGTTTTAAATCTTTAGATTTTTTAAACACTAAATATATATATATATATATTTATATTACTATCTCACCTTCCTGGGCGACTTCGCGGACATTTTTGCCGAGTTTATGTGACATATACCCGATGCCAGAGAAAACTACGAAACCGGCCAGCAGACTGGTAAAACAATTGATGGAACTCGTGATCAGAGCATCGCGGTAGCAGTTGTTATTAAACTTGTTGTAACTTGACAAAGCAAGTAGCACACCAAATCCTGGTCCAAGAGAAAAAAATACCTGAGCCGCGGCATCCGTCCATACCTGAAACAAGCACAAACCAATGAGTGCATATTACGTAACCTGTGTGCAAAACTCGAAAATTCTTCAACCTGTTCGACTGTGACCTTTCAAATACATAGTCATCGCAATTCAGAGGGATTTAAACTCCAACTGATTTAGTGTGGAGCACGGGCTACAAGACTCAGTATGGTTAGTCTTGTGGGAGGATCAAATTAAGGCCTTTGTGTACACATCATCCACCCAGCGCTCGGCTACTTCACAGGAGAAGGGGGTGGTAGATCTTTAACAACCATGGGGTGATCCTGCCAATTATCCACAGGATAGGAACTCCATTATCTATAGCCGTGGTGATCTGAAGCCATGCTAGCAAATTGGAATGAGAGGCTTGCTAAAGACCTGTACCCAGGAATAACAAGAATCATTGGAATTAAAGAAAGATTTTGTATAATGTATTTTCGGACCGAGGTAAATATTGATATGGTGAGTAGGCAATGAGGTCATCTAGCATAAGCAATATTCAGAAAGCTTAAATGACCTGTCTATGGTTGTGAGAGGAATTTGCATTTATATTGGAGGGAAGATTTATTCGTATATGATCAATTACTCTAAACACCAAATCACTCCCAGAAGACATGCCACTGAGAAAAAGTGCAAGTTTTATATATTACAAGATTCATACATTAATACTACAAATATAAATATGTGTATATAATTTTTTATACTATACTGATATATTACTTGGATTTGAATCCACATATTCAGACTGTGAAATACAACACCGCTCGTTTGAGTTTGCCAACATCATACCTATATTTACTTAGAAATAGTAATTGATATCCCCTCTGATGAGGGCTATCTGGCCAGCGACATGTAACTATCTGGGAATGAGTGGAGTTTATAGTTGACTTGTTCAGGGCCAACTTTCACTCTGCCAATGATTTCAGTGCGAACCAATGTGCTACAAGACTGACCTAAATATTTTTCATAAGAAGTGTAATATATACGATGGCTGTTTGTCCTTATAGATATATTGTTATGTTCACATACCTTGAGGTCACCGAGTCTCTCCCATTGGGGCTTCAGGTAGAAGATGATTCCTTTGGAAGCCCCTTCCAGTGTTACACCTCTTATTAGCAGAATAATAAGAACGATGTAAGGGAATATGGCCGTTACCCATACAGCCTGTAACATAACATCCCATTATCAGGCTTCATAGTGGGATAGCTCAATGGTTCCCGCTGTGAGGTTCTCCTATCCTTGTCATATAGATCAAACCAAAACAAACATTACTATGAGGTGGAACATCGGTGCGGTTTTGCTCATGGTGCTCCATGCTAAGTAGCAGCCGTGAAAAATTTATCACTAAATGTCACCATAACGGTGAGGATGTCATACGAGAACAAAACACACTTCAAAACTTTGGGGGTGAAATGATGGGTCAGCCAGCAGATAGCATACTGGGTTATAGACCAAAGGTCCCTGGTCAACGTTTAAGCTTGAGTGCCACCTTGTCTTTCACTGAATTCGGATTGCGAAGTTAAATGGAGGAGGCCTACCCAAAGAGCTTCTCTTTCGGGCTCGGCATGGATTAATAACCGGCTGGATGAGGAATGCCATCCATAAAAGAATGATCTTGCCATGCCTATTTCTGACCAATGCAAAGCCCATACAAATCAGAAAACTAAACATTACTTTTTTTCAATGTGCTCTTTCCTGGATTAAATTTATACAGAAGAAACAAAATTATGATTCCCATTTTGTAGCGTATTATTTCAGTTATATCAAGTTAAAGGTTTTTTTTGTTTAACTTACCTTCCCGGAACTTTTTATTCCTTTCCACAGGGAGAAATAGACCATAACAAACACAGCCAGAAGGCATAAAGCCAGCGACCATTTAATGTTTCCCATAGCATGCAGGCCCGGTGACCGATTTATCTCCAGCACCTTAAAGCTACAATAAAAAACCTATAACATGAGAGTGTGTGTGAACAGAAAGGAAACCTCTTCCACTTTGAAGAGATAGAACAGTCTAAATAATTTCCTCAAGGTAAGAATTCCACTGCTTGTAAAAGCGTTTTATCTGATTTCATATTTCGAGCTTATAAATTTGTCTTATTGCAATGTTTTCTCTCATGGACCATTTTGAAAACAAGATTTCGTCTTACGCCACTCCAACTATGATCTAAAAAATTCGGTTTACATGGTTTTCCTTAGGATCACTATCTGGGAATCATGAAACTTAAGACTGATAGCTAGATACCCGAGTAGTAAAGTGCTAGACTAGCATTCTCATTACCCTGGTTCAGAACTTGGTTATGTGGGTGTGAGTTCCTCATATTTATCCTACCTCACAAACACTTGGAGAGGAGATGAATGCTGCCAAGTCACCACAAGCCCATTGAAAGGATATGAGGAATGTGAAACCAAACAGCTTCTTCTGCTCTCAAGTATCCCCCACTCCCGACGATCAACATGGTCATGGGTTAAACTGAGACAAAATAATAAGCCATAACGGCAGTTGCATTCCTGCTATTCTGGTATCTTCGGTATTTCTGATAACCCGTCCCAAGTGCACTTGGAAGGGGGAGAGCTTCTACTTCAACTCATAATGTTAGGTTTAGGCACTTGCAGTTGCTAGAAATGACACATACCAACTCGATCAGTTCTTATTACTCTTGCTATATGATCAGTTAGTCGACTAAGTTCACCGACGATAATGCAACCAATGCAAACCCTTTGACTTAGCTTTTCCTGGTTGGAAAATCAAAATAAATCTCAGTACACAAAAATAAACGGGGGATGATGTTCTCTAGTTTGCAGCCAAACTTTGTGACATACTTATAATACTCCTGAGCTCCAGAAGTTGTCTGATTACGTAAGATGGTTCGATTTTGGGCAGCTTTGACAAATTCCACACAGTTATCAGTATTCCATTCGGCATCGCATGTCTTCCATGGAACCTCTTTACTCATTGATGCAAAGAAGTAATACAGAGCCCAGGCTATGACGGTGTTGTAGTAAATGGATACATAGAATGATATCATACAGATACCAAACCCAACTCCTATAATAAAATGTGAAGTAAATTTACTCGAGAATTTTTCAGCGCATTTTAATGGATTCCATAAACAAATAAGAAAACACATATAATAGGTAATATATTTCTACGCGTACGAATCATATGACCAGTATTTTTGGGGGCGCTGACAGCTTTTCTCTTGATTCTATATCGTACTGTAAAGAATAGCGCATTTTGCCAGGCGATTGAGAGAAAACATAAAGAGCACACACTGAATGCAGTGAATGCACCATCCCTTCAGTCCAATCAAGTCCCCACAAATTTTCTTTCATATCAGTGCCGTAGACAGAACTAGCTGATCGTCGCAGATTACACATTGATGACATTGTTATTGGATAATTCTGCCATTGCACACCCAGTCGGTTTACGCATTCATTTGTTTTGAGGGAGGAATAAGTTGTCAGGTCCACAACGCGGCGTTTCACAACATAGAGCGCTGCATGGATGCTTCTTCGCGTTCCATTCTAATTTACCCTAGACTGGCTTCACCTGGGATGGCAGGATAATGATAGAGCGCTAGACTCAAAACCTAGAGAACCTGGGTTGAAATCTCCGTAATAATGCTACTGTTACTGCCATCCTATATTGGCTGCAACAGAAACCCCGGTTCTGCAATATCTATGCTTGGCAGAAAGGGAGCATTTATATAAGTATGCCAAGGCACGGCGTTTTACGCGATTCAATACGACTTTTACTAATCATGTTCACCATCGGATGACAAAAATATATTGCCGCCTTAAAATATTCAATGATGTATTTTTATTTGTCACTCCTAAGGCCTGTTTTTAGATAGCGGACAAAGAACCTGCATCTAACAATCCCAGCCTAAAACCTAGAGAACCTCTAGGCCTTATTTAACCATACCTTTAAAGAGAGGGCAGATTCGTTTCCACACGGATATACAACCAACCCTTTGATATTGTCCTAATGCCAGTTCTAGATAGAACAAGGGTAGTCCACCAAATATGTACATTATAACATATGGTATCAGGAAAGCTCCTACAATAAAAGGATATAATAATAATAAAAATAATAATAATTTGCTGCCGGTTGCAGTGGGAGAAAGACCACAATCAACAAAGCTGCATGCCTAAACAGAGTTGACATAGTGAAATCTGATCAGGAGGATACGCCCTTTTACTTAAAAATAGATTAACACCAGAGCATTTTATTTTTCTTTCAAAGTGTTTTAAATGACCATTTTAGGGAAATTATATATTGGAAGTTGCCACAAAGACTCCAATTGTGAGATTTCTGCTAGTAAGTTAGGAAGTCGCAGTGTTGCTAGACAGCTATAAGAGTATTGCAAAGGCTTATAGGCATTCTATAAGGACTTAGACCGATAGGGCCTCAGGGGGGTGACTAGAGTACTGAACGCCCAGAATACTGTATGGTATGTCCAATACCATGTCTAGTATTTGTCTTATAGTGGCCCAGTGACATATGTCACTGTGGGCCTCAGTAGAGTCTCAATCACAATGTTGTCTATATATGTAGTTCGGGCCTGTGATGGCTTTGTAATACATGTGCATACATCTGTTCACATTCAGTTCGGCAGAACACAGACTATGTTCACATCGCATTACACTTCATAGATGCGTCACGACTGGATGATAGAGCCAGCATGTGAAGATCAAAAGCGAAGCTCTTGACACGCTGATGACTGTTTGATGGGCGGACAGGTGGTTTACTGAGTTATGCTTACTACTGCATGGTCTTAACCTGATAGCATGCAGACCAGTCCTAGTGTATATGAGGTGAAGCAATGTCTTAGTGGATGGTGTACTGGGCTTAGAATCAGGTGTCTTTGGCTTGACATCTGGTTTGGGCACCACTTGGTATCTCATCCTCATTAAGTTCGGATTTCGATATTAAATAACCGATGCCCACATAAGAGTAACCTTCTTTATTAGGCGCGTGGGTGCAAGCAGAAAGTCCCTTAATGATGCACCGTAGCAAACGGCCAATTTCTGCGTAGGGTCAATGATCAAGATACAAAAAGGGAAATGTATCTCAAGCTTTTCTGAATCTCCCGTCCCGCAGACATAACTCTATGGAGTTTCCATTTCATATCATAAACTCCTGTTACTGCATATTGTTTTCCACCTACTGCTATCTCTTGGAGCGCTCAGTTGCAGAACAATTGACCTTCCACACGGGGCCCAACGCGGAATGACATGCGAAGCTGCGTAATTGGCCCAATATGATGGAAGCTGCTACAAAGCTGGGTGATTATTACATTAGAGCAGATTATAGTCTATAAATTATAGGCTATAATCCTAGGAACTAGGAAGTAAACAGCGGCCTTACAGGGGGTCAGGGACAGCATGCTGCCATCAGAATCCTACCTCCTGCATGCGGAAGTAGTAATTCCAATCCTGATAATCTCAATTCACAACATCCGGATCAGTAACTCTGCATGGGATAGCTAAAATGGTGGTCATTGTCCACCGTGTTTCAACATACTAGTTTACTCGTGACACCTCTGCTTATAATTAACACCTTCGGTGTGAAACCAATGGACACCAAAGGCAGCCACCGAGTACGACTCATGGAATGACTGCTCAATATGGGGTAAAATGATGTAAAAGTGTCACAGCCTCTTCAAAGCAAGTTTGCAGGGCATTTATATGGTCTTTTACGCTTTTGTAGCTGCAGTGTGTTACACTGGTAATGATCGGTGAAATCTTGCCTTGCGCAGGAACTTTGTCTAAAATCTGAAAGACAGTATCAACGTATCTCGATTCCCTGAAACAAGCGCATCATTGCGGCTGCTACGGATCCACCATTAGAAAGGTGACCTGTCAGGGCGACACAAGCTAGCAATGTTTAGTAAATGAGTGACAGCTATGGATGTTATGATGTGATGTTTAGAACCTGCAGATATATTATAGATCACCTGATGGATCTAGCTGGCTGAAGAGTCTGGTGGGGTGGTTGCGCGTGTATCAAGCGTTGGCCCAACATTCCAGTGCATTCAAGGGATAGCCAGGGGTTATAACTGCAAGGGATAGCCAGGGGTTATAACTGCAAGGGATAGCCAGGGGTTATAACTGCAAGGGATAGCCAGGGGTTATAACTGCAAGGGATAGCCAGGGGTTATAACTGCAGATTCGGTGATATGCAGTACATAAAAGGAGTAGGAGAGTTGGGTAGCACATTTGGCCTTGGACCAGTTGAGCCGAAACTATTTGAAATTTGTGCAGTCACCTTGCTTTTCTTCCTCATCAGGTTCAATTTACGATACCCACCCACAAAGTACCACCATGCCCTATCCTGAAAACAAGTCATTGGCTTAGTGATGCTATCCACGTGATCAGATGATCTTTACCTAATGTTGGATTCATGGGACAACATGAAACATAATAGGCAGAAACATTCACTTTACTATCACTGTTGGTTACTGGTCTTACCTCCTCCATTATTGTAGCAGATGTATGGAAACCGCCAAACATTTCCCAGATCCACAGCAAACCCTACTACCGATAGGAGAAACTCGAAGTTCTTTCCCCATGTTTCTCGTGTAGAAACTGCTGGTTCATCCACAGAGTATAGAACAGTTTTATACTGTGACGGTTTATCCTGTAACATTACAAAAGGTGAAGTGATTAGCATACTGGCCTTGGACCCGGGATCCCTGTTTCGAATTCCCAGTTCAGGCGACACCCTTCTTGATTTTGGATTCTGACATTAAACAAATGAGGCCCTTCTCTATGGATGTGGATGCAATCAAAAAGTTTATCAATGGTGCACCCTGGTAAACACTGGTAAACAAAGACTTTGTAGGCCAATTTCTGCAAACACCTGACACCCGCCAGGATATGATATTCTTCTTTTGTAAGGCTGTATGTCGGGCAGGGGGAGGACGGTATCTCATGCCCCTCCCTATGAGTAACTGAACCATTTGGCGAAGCTGAAGATGTCACACCGGTCCGCAACATCAAATTAAGAAGATAGAATGGGTGTTTGGATTTATATCATAATTACAAATGTGTTGAGGCGAAGTGTGCACCTCAAATGCTATCAAAAGCTCTACGGATGCACTATGCGCAGATTAATAGTCTAAGTGCGGGCAAACGACAGCGCGAAAATGTACTAAAGTAAGAGACGAAGTGACATTAGTCAATGAAGCAATCAGGATAGATGCAGTCTGTCTTGTGCAGAGTTATTAGTGATAGAGCCAGTGCCGCATGGAGAGAGTGGCACATGTAATACATGTATGGTGATCTGCGAGCAAAGATGTGAACTGAACATGTATAACAAGACTGCGACGAATAAGAAAGCAGTGATGGTTACCTCTAGGATAAGCTCTGCGCTGTCCTGACAGAATAGAAATATAACATTTTAGAATTTTTCATTCATTATTAAAAAAAATTCACAGCATAAAAAACATGATCGTTTGCGTCATATGATGATGTCAGAATTATGCAGAGAAAATATGCGGTGACACCTGTGTATACATGTCTTACCTTGTCAGCAACGGTGACTAGCGGCAGCGTCCCCTCAGCCGATCCTTTACCATTCTCCATCTCACAGTCGTGTGTTTAATTACTGATACCACAGCTGCGAGTGACAATATATTTTCCCAATCATAGCGCTGCCATACTTATTGATCGGGCAAGGCATTAATTGGCCTACAAATTCCTTGCTACCCATCTTAGGGACATGAATGTTGTATCTTAGGTAATTGTCTATTAGAACCGGTTATAATATATTCATAGCAGATTGGAGCTGCTTAATCGAGATAGTGAAACCCATTATAGCAGCGTGATAGCTAACGAATCAGCGGATCGATGAGTCAATTTATTTATTTCATACATGCTCATAGTGGGTCAACACCGTTCTACCACCCAAGGCTATCCTTGCCAGTACTCTCACCATCCCAGTAGGATTATTAGTTCTCATTTACCTTTGGGTATAATATCAATCAAGAAAGCATCATTTTTCTATCAGTAAAACCCGTTGCAAACTGCGAGCATAATGACGAGACTTAATTTACTTACCAGTGACCTGTTAGTCTGTGTGCAACAGTCTATTTTCTTTTAACAAATGGTCGTTGGAGTTTCACCATATGTAGTAATATAACCCAGTGTTTGATATACAACAGTTGGCAGATTTCGATAATAGATTAAATGGCTGTGAGTTTTTTGCAAAACGAACACAAACAAAGTCTTGGGAATGTGATAGACAGGCTGCCATTCATGTGATATTTTTGACCATCAAACTGTCGGGCTGACAAAACAATTGTATCATATGCTGTAAACATATAAAAAGCTGGTGTGATACTGATCAAAGTACGTAATCTGTATGCATTTAATTAATACGTCAACAGTGAACAGTGAACAGTGTCTGGTGCTTGTTGTAGGTCATCTACGCAATCATTATGTTAGTGATATACTAATAAAAAGTAAATGAGACCGTTTTACGCATTACACTGTGAATTAAAATCATGGCCATCACATTCCATCTGTATTTGACAAACAATTGTTTCTTCTTCAAAGCAAACAGTTCAAAGGAAACGTTTTAGTACCCATCTGCCAGTTCAACTAAAAAATTTACTCAAATCAACTTTTCTGCCTATTGGGAAAATGACCGACAGGGCTGATTGCCAATGGACCATACCATGACCATGATGGATAAGATAAGGTTATTACTCTATGAGTGGGCCTCCTTTATTTAACGTCACAATTCGAATCCGGTGAGTAAGAAAGCACAAGGTCACACCAAACCTGGACCTCTGGTCCAATGCCGCATGCGCTATGCACATAAAGCCACAGCTTCTCCCTAGGATCTGGACTTCCAATTGAGACTGAGCATTGTTGTTGATAATCCCAATTGAATAATCATTTGCGCGTCAACCTTCCCCAGACAATAGGTATAAAATTTACTACACATATGTATTTCAGTTGAAGATGCTATTGAACTATGGATACATGGGCCGATTTATAAAAGGAAAAGATACACGTAATAAACATTCACAGGTAATATGTAGTAATGGTAGTGTATTTCTGCCACTGATAAGTGATAATGTCAAGTAGGAGGAGGTCGGGGAGGGAGGGATGGTTGCAGGGTTGTGCAGGGATGTGTAGGAGTGTGCAGATGGGTGCAGTGATGTGCAGATAGGCCCAGGCGTGCGCAGCGGGTACATCAGGGTGTGGGGGTGTGCGGGGGTGCATCAGGGTGTGGGGGTGCACGGGGGTGCATGGGGGTGCGCGGGGTGCGCAGGGTGCGCGGGGATGTGCAGTAGGTGCAGCGGTGCCAGGCTACCAAATGACAACAAGTTTTCATCAAAATAATTATGATCTCATTAACTTTTATATGCTTTGTACCCAATAGGAGTGCCTAACAAATGTATGTAAAGCATGCAGATCTTATGCAATTTGAGGCAGCTTTTGAGGGATATTTTATTAATTACCAACTGAGAACTCTTCCACCAGAAAGGAGATGCGGTCTTAGCAGTCATGGGCTGAGCCTGACCATTGCAAAGATTGTTTCTATATAATAGAATAGTAGACTCATCTCATTACCACCCCATCACATTCCTAGATATTATGGCTTTTTGTCAGGGCTCTACCCATAAGAGGGTGCAAGGAAATTAAAATACGCAACCAAGATATTACAATAAAAAAGAGCCCGTCAATTTTGACCAATATATTTGATCAATATGCGATAATTGCAAATTAATAATAGCTGAAAAATGAAGGGCTCTAAATGCTAGGCCTTCTACAAAACGCAACCAAAGATTATACCAAGATAGGTCACGATCTTTAGTTTGTATAAGAATGGCCCGGTTAATCAATTAGTTTGCATGCGCTGTGTCTTGTAGGGGCTCGGAGCTCAACAGTACTAGAGCCTTCACCTTGACATGCAATTCAACAGTGGTTAGTTCTGTTGTTCATACGTGTATATATTACAAGCTCTTTGTATGTGGAAACGAACCCGCTTATATAGCAACATATTCCGGTTCCGGTTGCGTTGCGATCAGAGGGCACAATCAGAGATCGCTATCTTGGTATAATCTTTGAAACCCATATATTAGAGGAAGTCATATAGAAACCAACATACCATTGTAAAAGACACCATACATATTCAGTGCAAAGGGTGGACAATTCCCAAAGACATGCCCTGGACCACCAGAGAGCGAGAGAG
>Ga0224511_10002742_pt1 | contig 12122 bp, 2 predicted proteins | sample SF_May12_sed_USG_2_FD_169988 | JGI IMG/M metagenome (GOLD analysis project Ga0224511, IMG submission 169988) | Sediment microbial communities from San Francisco Bay, California, United States - SF_May12_sed_USGS_8_1 | ecosystem: Environmental > Aquatic > Marine > Sediment | place: USA... | reverse complement strand
TCAAAAAGCTAATGAAATTTATACTCCGTGTTTTGTGATGTTCTGTGTGTTTTTGTACGGGCCATTTAGTCATGGTGCCCTTAAACTTGACTTGTCTACAGTTTACAACATTTTGTCTTTGAACATCTCTTCCATTTATATTGTTATAAAGTAAAGGTTATATGGGATCAAGATAGTTGACGTATTTTTTCATATTTATTTTAAATTTGGATAAATCTGCTTACTTAACATTTCTATTCAGTGTAGCGCCGTGGTCTACTGAATCAGTGCTTTCGTCTATGTTGAATGGGACGCATGGTAAGTCTCTGGTTTGAAGCCAAACCTTTCTTATTAAGTTTTTCTTTTATTTCTAATTACAACAAAAGACTAGTTCTAATTTCCATTAAAATCCAAGTAAAACATTTTGAATACACACAGCAGCTTATAACCCGAAAGTTATACAGTTGTGTAAACAACAAACAAAGTTACCACTGTATACGATACATTTAGAACTTCCGTGTTGTTTAGATTGTTTGTTAACAACGTATTTCGTGTGTTTTTAAAAATATATTTTAAAAATGATAGACATAATATGACAAAATATTAAATTGTTACGGCAACATGTGACTTTTGTTGTGGTTCAAGGTCACAAGGACACATGATTATGCAAAATGTGATTCCCGCTTTCGCATCTACATCAAATATATATCATCACAAATGTAGACTTTCACACGAAAGACGGTGTGAAAAACGTGTCTATTAGGCTATTGTTTAATCTCTAATGACACATGCCAAACGATAGGGAGAAATACGTTTTGTAACTATATAGTCATTTATTTCTATTTGATTTGCCGTACATAATTCTATTAAATCCACAGAATATAACGAATAGAACAAACGTTCCGCTCCAATATCGACCACAGACATTTCCCAGAATCTAATGAGTTTTCTTACATTTGGTTGACATACGGGCGACACACACAATCAAGTGATGTCAGAGAAGAACATGGCAATAATCGAAAACCATTTTATATTCACTTAAAATTAGTGTTGTAGATGCCGAGTGTTGTCTTGAAAATCATAAAAGTGCTATTTCTATTAAAGATGCTATGTCTGTATCTTTTATGTCAGAATTGTTTACATTTTACATTTAAACCATATTTAAGCAGCGAAATCTACTCCCGTCAATATGAGAAACTGCCAAGTATAGTTGTTCATGCATGTAAAATATTACAGTGGTATCGTGCTTTAAACGTAACTGTAACGTACAATTAGCTAAAACACGCCTTTTCACCATGTTTACGAAATATTGGATAAATCAGCTGGTCAGAGACGATTCAGTGAAAGTCACTGTTCCTGTTCATGTCCTTTTCTATAAAAATAGATACTATGGTACTGAAAGTTTGGTTGGTTATTTTCTTTCTACAATATATTTTTTTTATTTAACATTTCTTAAAACAAATAGTTCAATTGAACATCACTTTGACACAATCATATGAAACAGACGTAAAAGGCGTTCAACGGGTGGTAAATATACTTTCTGTCTAATATACATGTAGAGTTATTCATTTTCTCTAAATGTGCACATTGCATGGACACTTTCTGGATGTGTACAGTAATATTGGAAGCTAGGAAATATAATCTAAAATGTATGCTGTATCAACAAGTTTTAATACTTTTAGTGACACATTATTGTTTCACTTTCGTTTATGTTCGGAATATGTTCAGACAGCATAATGGTGAGAACATGGAACCATAAATAATAGAAATCATGGGTTTGTAAATGGTTAAGTTAAGTGTTGGTCCGTCAAACTTAAATGTCATTAAAACCGTTCATGTCTAACATGACAGAAACACATATAGGTGAGTTTTTAACAAGGGAATTATCATTACATTAAAACAAATAATTGGCATTTTAATACGACAAAACATAAAAGGCATTAATAGAAATAGCACTTTTATGATTTCCAAGACAACACTCCGCATCTACAACACTAATTTTAAGTGAATATAAAATGGTTTTAGATTATTGCCATTTTCTTCTCTGACATAAACTTGATTTTGTGTGTCGCCCGTATGTCAACCAAATATAAGAAAACTTATCAGATTCAGGGAAATGTCTTTGGTCGATATTGGAGCGAAACGTTTGTTCTATTCGTTATATTCTGTGGATTTAATAGAATTATGTACGGCTTGCATGTTACCAAGTTAACGGGTGTGGAAGAGTGCTTTTTTAATTTAACAATAATTGGTGTATGAGTTTAGTTCGCAATCGATAGGCTTAGGTAAAGAATATAAATTAACACATGAATATAAAACCAAGGCTATAACACATAAGTACATACACGTATTTTAAACCAAATGGGCATTTATTTTTGATTACGAAAGCAAAACATAGCAACCATTTCACGTTCATGATACCAAATTTTTGACGTAATCTGTACACCATATTTATTTGCTTATCTATGAATTTTTCTTCAAACGATAATTTAAACTGAAATGGACTTATTAACATTTGAATTTAGCGCCCCGTTTAAGCGCTAGGAAAGTCAGTTTTGTGGCATCTTCCATTACCATTGATGAACAGCTTCTGAGTTATTCTATTTTAAGTGTATACAATGTGTCCCTTGACATTGATTTGAATTAAGTTCGACCAGAAAGAATAATTACCAACAAATTCAAAAGCATAACAAAGTAATGTAGATAGTCTGTTTTTATGCTCTTTTTAAAAGAAATAGTAAATAATATTTTCGTTTTTTAACTGTTTTGATTGTCATTGAGTTGATTATTTGACTGCCTCATTTCATCACATTTAACATAAAAACTGTATTTAAAATACATTTAACAAATATAAACAAATATAAATCACAAACTGTTGTATATCATTATTTCATGATAATATAAATATGCCATTTGGCAATCACTCACATCTCACACGTTATACATCATTGCTAAAAGATCATGATCTAGGTATGTCCATAGATTATGTGTCCACTCCGTAACACCTTGAAAAAAATGCAATTAACATGATATAGGCGACCATACAGTGATGGACAGCATTGTTACGAAGTGGACATAAACGAAAATAAACGACATAAACGCTGTTTAAACCTCTGTAATATCCTAGTAAAAGATAATAATTAAATCTTAAAATATCTTAACTCAAATGTTATAGTATTAATTAAAATATACATGAAATTAAACCTGAATCAAACATAATTTGCGGTCCTTTCCTATATATAAAAAGGAATATTGAGTGTTTGCTTTTTAAATATCCCTCTTAAATTTATTTATACTTAACATAAAAGGACATTCAAATGCTAATAACATTCTTAAAATAATGTTTACCAGGGTGTAATATCAACGATTTGATAAAGGAAACTGACAGGTTAGAAGAAGCCGTATACGTGCTGCAAAAGTAATTTCAAAATTATATTGTCTATAAGCCACAGCCGCACGAAAGACATGACTGTGTGGTCAAGAGCTGATTGCGACGCGTATGACAGCCTTGTTGATGCAACAGACGCACTTACACAACATCGCAAAAATATTACAATAGTTAGCAATGCCCATAAGCGGAGCAGAGCGGGCCCGGCGGTACCGACACAAAAAAGAAACTAAATGAAGAAGAGTATGCAAATTATTTGACAAAAGAAAGAGCAAGATATCACAGACGTAAGGAGCGGGGTGAGGTGAAACTTGTTTCTGAAATGTCTGATCGAGAGAAAAGAGGCACTCGACGAACATAAAACCGAGCCAGCTATTTTCTCCATGCAGACTATGCTTCCTTAACACTATGTTATTCTATTGATTTAACTTACTTCATCTGTTGTTAAGTGCATGTGTGGCGGCTGTAAAATATCGTCCCGTACTGCAGCATTGTGAAGTTATTTATATCTGGTCCTTTGGGATTCTGTATTATATGTTGTTGACATTTTAAAAAAGAGTTCCGCTGAGGTTTTAGTTTACTTTTAAAACAGTTGTCGAGGATGTTTTATTAAAAAAGTACTGTTACTTGATTAAGGCGCTGTACATCAATTAAAACCAATCAATCATTAAATACTTCTGAATAAGACATGTGTTCACAATTATTGTTGTGCGATATTTTAGTTACACATTTGCTGTACAAGGATTAAGTGTTCGTGCTTCGTACCAAGAGGACTGAAACACAACAGAATCTGCGTAGTCGTTTACACTTAACAGCACCTTTCATAACAATCTTATAATGATCACAATTCAATAACCCTGAGCAATGAATACTTTTATTACCACTCTTCTACAATTTCTTTACTTGAATATCACCCATACCTAATTAGGTTAAGTACATAAAATGAGACAATTCCTACGCTTGTATCGACCTAAGAAGTCCTGAAGTGTGCCTACTGCTGGATGACACTGTGAAAGTCACCATATATAGGTGACAATCCAAGCTCTAGATTGCTGACGGGTCTGAGATTGGAGCCGACTTGTAGGCCAAAATGTTCCTGATAATATCATTGTGAAAACATCACTTACATATAACTATGTGCATTATGTACATCAATCAGGAAATTTAGAATATGCACATGTTTGCAAACAATGGCACCAATTGAAACAAGTTCTTTTTATTGGTTATTAATGGTAGAGTGAAAATGGCCAAACTGGCTCATATAACATCCCCTTCAATAAGCCTGTGTAAGACAAATTACGTTCAGGGCTGATTAAGTCAGCAGTAGGTAAACTATAAATAGAAGTAATGAGAATTTAAAAAATCCATATCAACCCCATAGTCAATGAAATGTAAACAACCGTTGAATATGCAAACCAAATGCTTTATTTCTGTATACAGTTCCATTTCAATAACTAATGTACGTTTTGGCATTTACATTCATACAATAAATCTCAACGTTATCTCCACAATATTGCTTTACCTATTGTAATGGACGTCTATATCCAACGCAAAATATATAATAGCCATAATACCCATAAAGACATTCATATGAAAGATGATAAAACGAACGTGTCTTATATTTTGTGCACAATTGTCACATACAGACGGATTGGGGCAAATAGGATTTTGAAATTGCTTTAATATAGCATTTTCTTTCTATTTGGGTTGCCTTTCAATATTCGGCTTAATCTTTGACTGAATAGAACGAATGTTCTGTTCCAATATCGACATTTTCCGGAATCTCTTAGATTTTCATTTATATGGTTGGTATACGGAGGACATACAAAGCAAGTTATATCAGAGAAGTAAATGGCAAACATCTAAAACCTTTATACTCACTTTAAATTAGTCTCGTGAACACACAGTAATGTCCTCGAAGTCAAACAAAATTACATCAATAATGCGTTTTAGGTTTTAACTGATTAACATGTTGCCTGTTTGTTCACAATAAATCATATAAAGGTTTCCACTAAATTCAATACTACTAGGCAAGTATGTGAAGACCACTTCCATTTGCTAGGTTTGAAGCATTATGCGCACACACGTGGGACACAAGAGTTTGTTCTGCGAACAGTTTGTCAAAAATCAGTTTACACAATGACTTATCGATACTGTGTTACGTAACGTTACATCAGTGGTATTTCACGTATACATCAAACATCAAGCTTTCTTGGTAAACACACCTTTGAATATTAAATAAAAAATAGGAATACAAATTATCTACATGGATCCTGATTTTTTAATCATATCTTGAACTACTATTTCTTTGTTAAGTGTGATTTTAAGTGTGTAGTCATATTTTTCTGGTCCTCAGGGATCATGGAGTGTACATGTATGTTGTTTACATTTGAAAATGGAGTTCCGCTTATGCGCTAAAGGGGCGTTGGTGGTGTGACATCATTCATTACTACTGATAAACACCTTCAATAAAACCGAGGCTGCTGTTTTTTCATGCAGGCTATGCTTCCTGGTGGCTTTCCCTTTCATCAGTTTAATACAAATTAACAACATGGATCCTGGTTTTTTAAAATCATATCTTGAACTGTTATATCTGTATTAAGTGGGTTTTTATCAAAGACGATTTGATCAAAGTGCTAGCATTGTAGTTAAATGTGTAGGTTAGACAAACGCACTTATTTACCACAAGCTGCAATTGACAGGATGATCGTCCATAACAAAATATTCCATGATATGAATTACAACAACAACAACAACTGAGCAAAAAATGCCGTCGTCAGATCGGTATGTTTGCAGTTGACATTGTCATTGTCTTACTTCTTTAAATGTCTATGAGTATTGTAAAAGAATGAACACAAGACAGCTTTACATCTTCAACCCAAACAAGTCAACTACAGATCTAACATGTTGGTTTGGCGACTTGTAAGTAAACAAGACAATTACTCAGTGCCCTGTAGTTGTGTACAACTGCGCATTTTCCAGCCAATACGTTGTGTATGAGTTGTCATCAACACAACATTCGAATCAACTTTCCGTTTCTATTGTGGTTAAGTATTTTCTATTACCGAAATGCTCCATCTCTTAAAGAAACTTGTTTGAGCCATTTCGTGACCTTAAATTTGACCCTGTCTGCATTGTCTGCAACATCTATTTTCAAATAACATATTTATTAAACAAACAAAAATTGAAATTCAAAACGAAAGTAAACCAATTGTTGCCACTTCCGTTTCTAAGGATGTCACGTAAAAAGAATGTGTATTCAAAGGAATTTCATTCATAGATTTGAGAGCACCTGCAAATTTTAATCTGCATACTTTATGTTAAAAAAGGGTTTTGAACAAAATGGGCAACGTGAAAGACTTCTAATAACATGTTCGATGATATGTATAGATTGATCGTGTAAAACAACGTCAAAATCGACGCCAAATTAAAATTAAAAATTTATGAAACATTATGACGTCATAAAAATGCGGGAATAATTGGATTTTAGGTGCGTAACGTCATCATTGTAACAATAACAAAACGAAAGTAGTTCTATTTTGTTTACACACCCGATATCATTTCACGTGAATCTTTACACACCCGATATCGAAAAATATTGATCAGTTGCGGTCAATAGAATTATATAGGAAAACTAATGTGCGTATGTAATAACTTAAAATATACCAATAACTCTTTTTTTATTTTCGTCGCAGCAGTTAATGATTACCTTTGATTCATGGGTGCACTTATGCATTGGTCAATGGCGATTATTATAAGCAAAACTCGTTCAAATATATATGTTTTCAAATTTTACAATGCTTATATCGAATAAATCATATTGGTCTAAGTACATGTCGTTATGTCAGATTTTCTACAAAAACTGCATACAATCGTGAGTTTAAATAGCAGAAAATATGTTTATTTTTTATTATTTATATATTTATTTAATAATGGATTAATGTTGTTTGCTTGTTGAATTTTGGTTCATGATTGATCACCAACACGTCAATTGATTTTGATGCGCAGGGTACCAGTTCATAAAGTTAAGGTCATCAAACCAGTTTACATATAGATCTGTTTTAAACGAAGAGTGATTTTATTCTTTAATGCGCAATTATGAAAAATGAACAATTTAACGCTCGTGATAAGATTGTTTTTGACGTTATCATGCTGATTTGCTTTTTAACAAGTAATTAACGTTATTAATATTTTTGTCTATTTTGAACAAGTTATCGAAAACGTTTTATTGGAATAAGTATTGAATAGTATTGTGACTTGACGAAGTCGTTGTAAATTGTTAAACGCGTAGAAATCCAGCGTACTATTAGGTTAACTACATTGCATTCGTGTTATATTATTACTCATTTGCAAATATATGTACTCATTGACATGTCAACCAACGTGGAATGCCGTGTGCAATCTTAAAAAGCATTTCTATATAAATAGAAAAAAAAGAAAATGATCCCTTAAGCGGTCATAATGAATATTCCTTTGCATGGCGGCCGACGAATGCAATCATACGATGCTTTTTGCACACGGGATGTATGAACTAATAGGTTGTTTAACAGGTTCAAACATACTTTTGGCTATTTACATGAGACATTTTAATAACACGTTTGATGTATATTCTTAACGTTGTACCACGAGGACTAAAACACAGCATACTATGCGTTGTCGTTTACACTCAACAACATGTCTTATAACAATCTAATTAAGATGACATTTCAATAACCGCGAAAAGGGGTTTCCTTTATAAGCTGTCTACCACAATTTCTTTGACATAATATAACCCATACATAATTAGGTTACGCACATGGCAAAAAAGACCAGTTCTACTTGAGTATTGACCCGGGGGTTCTTGGAAGGCTGACGTATTCTTTCTGCTGGATGACATATGAATGGCATCATACAGACGTGACAATCAGAGAACTAAATAACGGGCTATAGAAAAGCTTTTATACTCACTTAGAATTGAACAACCTTTTTGAACTTACACGTGTACATGCGTAATTATTTGAGTGTCTCCACTTGGCTTTTATATCAAGAAGGATGCTCAAATTTCATAGGTGCCTTTGTTAACATGGATTTGCAGGAGTTTTGAACATTTCTAGGCTGAATGTTTGCCAAGATAATAATCAACAAAAAAGAAGGTTATTATTTTTTTGATTTTCAAGCCTACAAATCACTGTGCACATCACCACTATCATACTGTTTGTTTATCAACATTGATAACGTGGTTTTGAAGATGCATGTGTTTGCAAACACGGCAATTAACCCTTCCTATCCGTGTACATATCACTTTCGATTTGTTTCAAACGGTTTTTATCACGTTTATTACCGATAAAACCAGCAGTAGTGTAAAACAATGTTTCAATTTTAAAACAAACCACATCAATTTACTTGTCAATGAAACGAGAACGACCGGTGAATATAATTAAAACATAATGCTTCATATCTGTATCAAATTGTCCATTAAAATCACTACGTGTTGCCTGATGCAATAATTAAATTACTCTCAACGTTAAACTTTCACGGCTTGAATTCTTGAGACATGAAAACGGTTCAAATGCAAAATGTCATATGGTATTACCACAGTCGCAGTTATGACAGGCACGTGTACAGTTTTTGTCCTCTGGAACCACTGAAAATGTCAAATAAAGATACACATTATCTACTGTTAAAGTTATGCGAGGTCAAACCGAAATGTCGCCATGATTGTAACCATTTTTATCATCATTGTAATTGAAAGGCTCTTGCACTTGCTACATTTTTTGTCATAGGGTTTATTATTGTTATATATAAATATGTTGTAACGAACGTTACACAGACTGGCATAACAGTAGTGCAAAATACCGTAATTATGTAAACCTTGGTTAATCAAATAGAAACTTTTGTTGTTGTTTAGTACATGTATATTAAAAAAAAATGTGCAAATTATATGTACCGGTAAGTTTTTACCTTAAACAACAAATTAATACGTAATCTTATTCAACCTTTTTGTTTAGAAATGTATAATTAAAATTAATTAATAAATGTATAATAGGATATTTTTCGAATTCCATTTACACAATCTTATAATTAGCTGTAATTCTGTAAGTTTGGTAACAAATTTGTAATTTGCATTTTATTGCTTTTTTACAACACATTGCATTACTTTATATTAATATCTTTTTATTTGGAACATCTTTAATTGGGAAAATCAAAACCAAAAGCTTGGTTTTGTTATGTTGCATTACTTGACATGACCCAGCCTATTACTCTTCATTAGATTCTACAGTGTCCGCTCAGTGCACATTTGTTTTGTGTATGCAAGCTAACGCTAAGTGTTAAAAAGCACCAACTAATCACATTTTAGACATTCACATAATAAAAGATAAGAAGAATGTCACAGAGATACTACTTCGATCTATGCAACAACAGTGTAGTTCATTTAATGTGATGACTCTACTGCAATCTGGTAGGCCAACGGCCGAATGTCAATGTTTGTTGTCAACGCTTGACGGCCAGTAGTTACCGAAACGAACAGTTTTCGTTTTCATGATATTTATATGATACTTGTATTTAGAAACAATGTAAAATACATGCACAAAGAACTGTCACAAAACTGTATTTTTACTTTCACGACGTATCATTCGTTAAGTGTTTATGGTGATGATATAGTCGTGTATTAAAATACAAATACAAAAGAACATCCGTAGGGAAGATCAAACGCAATAGACCTACAACACATTAATGAAACATACAATATATCATTTATAAACAAAAACACTTTAGTGCATACTTTCTTTTTTTGCTTCAAAATATGCCTCATTTCCAGTACACATCAAAAGGTTTTAATGACATTGAATTCTAGTGGAAACCGGATTTAAACCAAACCATTTGCACGCCCCATACACCATGCAAGCTAAAGCACACTAAGTTGCTAGTTAAGAAGAAGTGTGAGTACACTCACACCTAAGATTGTCAATTAAAGCATGCACATTAGTTTTATAGAAGAAATGCTGTCCATGGAACTGAAACTGCGGGTGTTCCCCAGTGTTCATGTATGTAACATCTTTAATTGTAAATGGTGTTTAATGTGAGACACAACAGATCAATACGCTTTAACACAGATGTGTAAAATGTATTTTTAAAACTAGTTTTGCGACCAAACAGTTCGTGAGATCTCCTTGTGTACCTTCAATCAACACCATCTTAGTAAAGGTGCACAAGACAATGTCATGGCAATGTCATTACATGGAACAACAACGACGATTTCTCTGCATCTCTGCTCGTCTTTGGACTATCTGATTACGGTCGATATAAAGGCAAACGGTCTCAACCGGCACAAGTCGTGTACCGGTACACATCGTTTTATGTACGTTGAAGGTACGATATCAAGCCGATTACGCACCGCTTGAGGGCTTCGTTTGCTGCAGCACTTAACCACTACATGTATTTAATTTATGCCTTAATGTGTAAATGATATACACGTTTTGGTTTGTTCTACGTCAGTAACAAGATATCGCTGATGTAAATAACATTTTATACCTATTAATTGGTATATTTTCTCATCTTGTAACTTTATTTGTATATATATGTAACTTGAATTTGTATATGTTCATTTTGTATTATTATGATATCAATTTTATATCTACAAGGAGGCAATAAAGAAATTGAATTGAATTGAATAGAACTGTACTAGGATATCGCCTTAGCACAATTAGGTTAAGAAGAAAAAAGACATGTATACTTTATTATCGATCCGGGGATTCTTGAAGAGCTGACGCATGCTTTCTGTTGATTGACATATGAAAGACAGACGTGACAACCAGACGACGAAATGGCTGGCTTGAAAAAAAGACACACTTTATTGACCACTTTTTTTTCTTTTTTTATGTCACTCTTTCCAAGAAAAAGCGATACATAGGAATCGCATTGCCCGTCTGTGATGAAAACTTAACGATGACTATAATTTTGAATATCCTTAAATTTCCTTTAACAAAGTTTTCAATTATATTACTTATGGCATCACGAAGATGATCATGCCACATTGTAAAGTTCTAGGTCACATTTGTCAGAGTTTTCCCCTCTTTGTATTTATTTAACGATTTTGTTACAAAAAACTAAACGTTTGCTATAAAAATATTGGTTACTATTTTGTTATTATGACAAAGTATCTGAGGACGACACACGTGTTTAACTGAACAACCATCGAGTTTATTTTAGTGCCGTAAGATCGTTTTATAAATATCACCAATGATGTTCATATTTCAAACGTGTTTTTGTAAAGACGGAATTTAAGTTTTTCCCAATGTGTTTAAGTCTTACTTATATTATTGCGAACCCAGTGTTTTGATTATAATCACATAAACTGTAGCATATAACATGTTAGTTCATGTTTGTATTTGCATTAAACTACTTTTGAAATAATTTGTTGTATTCAAGTACTATTTTAAATGCATTTTTAATTATCAAATTTATACACGTTTTAACTTAATTTATTTTTACTATTAAGATGTTCATTTTCTGCATTTCATATAAACATCTCATTTTTCAATGTTATAGAAATGTTGCCTGTTTTGTAGAAGTTGTCGAGTACAATTTAAACACACAATTAAAACTGGTCTTTTCCTTTTTCTGGTCCATGGATGGTCTTTTTTGACACGTAACGATAGCAATCAGACAGTTTTATTGCGCCATTGTTAGGAGACAAAAGTCGGATAAATCTATATAATAAAGAGAAATGCAGAGTGTTGCTCTGCAGATAAATTCTGTTAAATTTGTGTTTTGT
>Ga0224511_10002741_pt1 | contig 12123 bp, 6 predicted proteins | sample SF_May12_sed_USG_2_FD_169988 | JGI IMG/M metagenome (GOLD analysis project Ga0224511, IMG submission 169988) | Sediment microbial communities from San Francisco Bay, California, United States - SF_May12_sed_USGS_8_1 | ecosystem: Environmental > Aquatic > Marine > Sediment | place: USA... | reverse complement strand
GATGAAAGCTTTCAGAAAGCTTTTTAAAATGTTCTGCTTTTACATTTTACTCAAAACACATTGCGAACTGGATATACACATATATTTTAATTTGAAGACGTTTTAATTTTACTCACACATTGTCACAGAAAGTCAACTTATAAAAATGGCATTAAGGGGTGCCAGTGTTTTTAATTCTAAATACTTTAATAGTTCTAAGGGTTGGTGTACATAGTTCTAATTTTGTATGAAAAATTACTCCGTTGGGAATTTGCTTAATGGATGCCAGCTAGTTAAATGTAAGTAATGCGTTCAAAACAAAACGAAGTTTTTTATTAACTTTAAAATTGTATCTGAATATTTAAATATGCAACTCCCCATAACCTACTTTTTTATTATGTTTTAAGAGAACCCAGATACTTTGAACTTGTTAAACCTTATTCTGGATTTAAAAAACATGTCAGTGGCTTGTGGTTACATGTTTATGTTTACGCAAAGAAAACGACCTGCAATTTTCTTAGTGATTTAGTTTTTTATATATCGAAAACTTTGGGAAAAAACAATACCTGAAAAAATCTTTGTAATCGCAGACACATCCTTAACAAAATAAAAATATAATTATCAGATTCAATATGTATGGGTACACGACAAAATCAATTTAAAACATGTATAAGTGCATATCATGCCTTACAATGGTTTTTATAACGGTGATTAGTACATATCAATAAGTATTAGTACACATCATGCCTCACGATATTTTTGTAAGGGTGATTTATGCAACAACATTATGTGCTACAGTACTTATCGATGATTTTAAAATAAAACACATTTCAAAATCACAAATAAGTACATATCATGCCTTACAATGTTTTTGTAACGGTGATTTATGCAACGACATTTTGTGTACTTATCGATGATTTTAAAAACTTCTGTTAAAAATAATTAAAACGCTTTACTTCTCAGATCTTGTTTCACAGCAGCAGATGATCAAATAAATGGTATTCAATTTTTGTAACAGACGGTGATTTTTTATTTATTTAAATGCGTTTTAGATAATAAAGCAGATAGCTTTAATATAAAAGTATGTAAACGCACATTAAATACATAAGCAAAAGATACACATTTTAAATTCTAATCTTTGCTATCCTAAACTATATTAGAAGTGAACAACATTTCGCAGCAGTACATAATCCTTAATATTCTCGACCCTGTAGACAGAAACATGTTCATTCATAACAATATTGCAACATTAAGAGCTGACGCCAACTTTGGATATTGGATGTGTTAGTAAATCATTTTTTCTATCCAAAAAGGTTACAGCGTTATGATCCATTTTCAAGAAGTTTTTGTACATAGCATGCCTTCCAATGTTTGTAATAGTGATTAATGCAACGACATTATGTGTACTTAACGATGATTTTAAAAATAAACGAACGCACTCTCTGTTTAATATATTCAATACGCTTTACTTCTCTTATATTATTTTACAGCAAAAGCTGATCAAATCAATGGTGTTCAAATGTTTGTCACAGACGGTGATTTCTGTATTTCTAGGAAGTGGCTTATATCGTTTAGGTACATTTGCGTGTATCACGCTTAAAGATGTTATTAACATTTTAACCATATGTAAGGAGTAAAACCTACTTATGTTAATATGAGAAACGGCCAAATGTAGTAAATAAAAATAATAAATGTAAAAATATAATAGACAAAAATGAATTTGTTAAAAATGTGTGGCCCGCAAATTCGGCTTTGTTTATTTACGTTTTGGCCCATTGCGTCAAAACGGTTAAATAGCTTGACTACGATCGTTACTCTCAGTTGGCCCGGTATGCGGGGGTAACGCATCCGCTTTTGGTGCGAGAATTCACGGGTTCAATTCCCGGCAAGAGTTTTATCTTTGATTTTTTGTTTCGTTATTGTTGAGTGTTTTTACTTTTTTGTCCAAAAACATAATTTTTATTATTTGTCAAAACATTTTGCAATTTCTTTTGCAATGTTACCTTATTTAGTATACTAAACATATTGCAAGATTTTGACCGATTATAAGGGTATAACGATACAGATCTAGCATCCTTAACAATACTCAAGTAAATCATTTAACCTCGCCATGTTGTCATGGTGCCCATAAACTTGACTTGTCCACATTGTTTACAACATATTTTCTTTGAACATCTCTTCCATTTATATTTCGATTAATCATCAGCACATGGCATGTAATCAATGTAACAAACTGTGATCAATATATTAAGGTTTAATTATTTAACCAAATAACTGGTATTTAATTAATAGGTGCTACTGCATAGTGTATAATGAATACAGCTGCACGATCTTGACTTCAATCTTAACTGATAACTAAAGACGAGCTTATCGAACCAAACGTAAGAGATCATTCTAGAGTAAATTCAATAAATCACATAATATATAATAGTGCATTTTTTACATTATTTATGTTTCAATGATATAAATTCAAAATAAGTTTGTGATCTAAACAATAGTTTTCTTAAACTTCAGTTATTGTCGGAATTATTCACGTTTGAAGCTTTGAAGTTTGAAGTACAATTCCAATTTATGTAGTGTAGATGATAACGTTTTAAAAGATAGAAGTGTTTTTTATTGTTAATATATAATAAATGACTCTCGGGATTCGGGCTGGTCTTTATTAACATCATATCAATACATCTAAAACAAAGCAGATGTAATTGAAATTAGTTATTATCTATGAATTCAGAAACAAATCAATTGCTTCTTTCGGCACGTGGGTCCATTTAATTGGATTTAGTTTCTTATCCAAGTTGGTGTTTGTGAAGTTATACACGGGAATGACTTATGTTGCATGAGTATTACGCATACCTTTGTAAATGTCTTGGATAGAAAATAATTTACAAACGTGTTCTATAAACATAATTATATATATATTGTAAGACCACCCCATTATTATGTGCGTAGTTCTGTTTTGATGATCGTTAATATCAATGTGTTTAGTAATAATTTGAGCATCCAAAACAGTGCATGTACATTGTATGGCTAACTATAGTAATCTCAGCTGTTATCCCGTAATCTCTATACTGCGTACAAATATTAGTATTCTGATAATTTACCAAAACACCTACATACAAACAGCATCAAACAGTTATGAAAGATTCAATATAGGAATAAAAGAAAGTAAACCGCCTTGTAAACGACCAGTTGTAAACACACTAATTAAGAATATAAATTGAAGAGATGTTCAAACAAAGAATGTTGTAAACAATGTAGATATGTCATGTTTAAGGGCACCATGACAAAATGGCCCGTGCAAAAACTAACACAAGGAACGACACAAAACCTCTTACAACATCATGACGCAACAGACATTTATACAAAATATATTTTTGTGTTTTTCCAAAACGTAAGAAGTCCGATGAACTACTGAGACCGTGGTAAATTATCCAATTCCAGTTCTTTCATTTGCACCATAAACATTTGAATTTTTGACCACACGTACCAGTGTACGTATCTGATTTCATCTAAACGCATGATTTGTTCTTAAATTCAAATTTTAAATTTTTTCTCTAACTACGATTCGCATTGGCTGAAGTCGACATAACCCCTAGGTCAACAGCGAACCCAAACTGCTGCGCTGAAAAATGACCGTAGATGGCGTAACCTTGTTAAATTAACATTTGGTAGGGTCTCGACACACAATAAGAATTGTCGTCTTGATTATTTAAACCAAATGCCTGTGACATGTGACCAATGCCCCCCGGGAGTTTTTACACATGAGCCATAATGGAACATGTTGCTGCGAATTCCCGCCTTCATAGATAACTAGGCATTGGTCCAAGCATTGTAGTAAAATCAAACTCCCATTAGTTGGAGGAGTTGCAGTTGGAGGAGTTGCATTCACAAACACTTTCACACTGACGGACGCACACACGGACGTACGGACAGACGGACAGAAGCAATGCCTATTTTCCGTCGGCAATTCATGGCGGGGGCGACACAGCACGTCCAATAACGACTCCAATAGATAAAATGTGAATTATCGCGATCTCCACGACAGGCAAAAGTACGTGCGGTAAACATATCAGTTATTCTTTGTATCTTTTTGCAATAGTTGCATTTGCATAGACCCTAGAATAAGCGACATGTCTACATTAAGGGACATGTATTATAAAGTATTATGTGTGTTAAACATATGTCTTTCTGGGCATAGGGTATGTTATAAGTATATGTAGGTGATATACAAAACGCTATACAAAATATGCCATAAAAGGTACAATTGGAATTTGTTTCAGATTATAAAACAGTTTCCATCAACCCTTATTTGCATGCATTTAGTTTATTGTGCTTGGCTGCTCCCACTGGAATTCTTACCTAAAGTTTACCCGACGTTTTGGCTTCTAGTCCTTATTGTATATCAGATTAATTTGTCTTAGACGATAAGTAATGATCCATCAATATGTACGTGACACAACTTATCATTTGAATGTAGATGTCAATGACTGTTTGGACGTAACAGTTGTGTAATTGTCCCAGTAGGATACATAGTCTGAACGCACAATAAGATTTGTCGATAAAAATGATATGATATGAACTGCTTTTAATGTGCCGTTTCTATATGAGACGACGTTATAGTAGTACTTGCATTGGACAAACAATGACTAATACGAGTTTTATCGGTCACGTTTTCAAACAGTGAGTGAATTACCGTTTTTATTTTAATGGTATTTCTCTATATATTACCGGACAGCATAAAATAAAAATGTATGTGCCATCTAAAGCTGTCATTAAAACAAGTTTTCCTCACCGACATTTGTCTCTGACTAATGAGGTGTTTGTTAGCGCAAGGATGAACGCGTCAACGATATATAACAATGTTGTGGGTTTTAACAAGTTTGAAATAACAACGCATTGTAATGGAAGCGTTCTGTTTATTTAATCACTGTTTCTTCTGAACGATTATCATCAAGTGTAACCGAAAGAAATTAGTTACGAAATCAGTCAGTTTAAAAACTACCAAACCAAACAAATGACCGTAGATGGCGTAACCTTGTTAAATTAACATTTGGCAGGGTCTCGGCACGCAATAAGAATTGTCGTCTTAATCATTTAAACACAATGCCTGTGCCATGTGACCAATTCCCCCCGGGAGCCTTTACACATGGGCCATAATGAAACATGTTACTGCGAATTCCCACCTTCATAGATAACTAGGAATTGGGCCAAGCATTGTAGTAAAATCACAATCCAATTAGTTAGAGGAGGTGCAGTTAATTGCACAATAATTTTGAGGATTTTGTAGTTCAAGCATGCATTATACCAAATACATAGCTGGTAATTTCGTTAATAAGACTGTTACCAGCTGCCGTCGACCGGTCACATGGACATTTATGTTTCCCTACACCAATTCGCCTGATAAAAACATCAGATTCTACACACAACCCATAAATCTGTTGTCATTAGATTTTTGTCGTGAATAATGTGTCGCATGAACACAAAAAGCTTTTAGAAAACGGTGGTTATTTCTGTTTGGTGTTATTATATGGGGCGAAACAAATATTTCTTTGTCCTTTCAATTTAATGAATTATGCAATGTAGGCGCGGTAGAACGCAATGTGTAAAACGTGTAAAAATGCAGACACCAAATATTGTTGTCGAATATCTAATTTACGCAAAGCCATTTACTAGATCATGCTCGAATACTTGGTTACTCCAGTGGGAAGTTGCTTAATGGATGTTAAAGAAAAAAAAACATGAAAAAACATATTTAAAGCAAAGTGTCTGTATTTGTTTTAATGTCTATATTTTACGCTAGCTTTTTAAAGATAATATGTATACTTCATCCTCATATAAAGTACACTATATTTTCCAAGTACCTAACAAGCAAATCCCGTGCTTTTTCACATTAAACATGTATTATACACGACATAATCAATGTATATGAAGTTTTCTTGGTTAGTAAGGTGCCATGCACACATTGCGTGTAAAAGAAATCGTGTATTACTTCATCATGTACTTTACACTTTTTCATAACATATAAAATTTATTTTAAAAAGGAAGGGTTGCCAAGTTGTAGTGAGTGTTTTTTTAACTCATTTTTGAGACATTTGGGTAACTTTTGTGATTGATAGTCACAATTGGTGCACAGTAAGTCCATTACCAAAACGTTTATGACGCATTACAATGAACTGCTCAGGTGAGGTAATAAGACACTTACAATCATATGTTTTAGAATCTTTTTTTCATGAAAGTTTGAACACAAATGTGGATTTGGACATATTTCAACATTTTGTAATATTATGCACATGTAATACAGGTCATTATTTTTTTAATGATATGCAGACAAATTATGTAATGGAATATTTAAATGGTTATCACGAGAATGCTAATATTATCAATATTAAATTTGTTTTCGAAGTGTATGTTTAAATATTTTAATTTCATGAAAATGTGAACACAAATGTGGATTAGGAGATTTTCTGACATTCATTATATCATGCATATGTCTTGAAGGTTATCATTTTCTATTTCACTGATATTTACACAAATTATGTAATAGAATCATTAAATAATATGATATAAAAGCATCATTAGCAAAAATATACAAGCATCATTAACTAGAGTTATCAATGAAGGTGAATAATACACTGCAGTATCTAATTTTCACAAAAAGATGTGGTGTGATTCCCTTCTTTTCATCCTTTAGACTCTTATTATAACATGAAATTGACTTATTATTGCATTTTTCATAACGGTACAGTACGGGGGTTACAAAGACCATTGGGAAAACCCTATCTGACGTAAACATTTCGGAAGTTTGTATTGGTGGTTCTGAACATTTACAATACAGTGCATAATTATAATATAAAGAAATCGGGAAGCATCACAGGTAAAGCGGCCATACTGGAACCTAAAAATGAAACGAATATATGGGTTGCGTCTGTGGACGCAACCCAAAAATAAGTAGAATCAGTGCAATTACTGAAGGTAGAAACTCATTTGTTGTATTGGCAACAGCTGATAAAATTATTAATAAGATTGTCATTCTCACAACCATGGTTTCCTTTAGTTAGTGTAACAGTGACAGGCATCTTTTGACACTGTGTGGTGGTTTAGACCTTAATAAATAGAAGATCTTACATTTGGAAATAGTGTTGGTAACAGTGGTCTGTATTCACTTAGTTACATGCGCATGCATTCGTCTTTTATGTAACACACAGAAGAAATGCTCACGATTTCCAAGTGACCATTCAGATATTACATTTTGGTTTCAAACTACGTAATGTGGTCAAAAACAATTACATGGATGTTGTTTAGTGCCTGTGTGGCGGATGTAAAACGCCCCCCCCCATACTACATCATTGTGTAGTCATATTTTTTCTGGTCCTCAGGGACCATGGAGTGTACATGTATGTTGTTAACATTTGAAAATGGAGTTCCGCTCATGCGCTAGGGGGCGTCAGTGGTGTGGCATCATTCATTACTACTGATGAACAGCTTCAATAAAACCGAGGCTGCTGTTTTCTCGTGCAGGCTATGCTTCCTGAGGGCTTTCCCTTTTATCAGTTTTAGTTAAAGCACTACAAACAAGATGAAACACTAAGATTTTATGAAAGTTTTACATGTATAATTTACTTTGTAAACCTTACTAAAGTAGCCGTAGTTATTGGCATAAACTTCACATTTGCTGCAACGATTTTGTAATCGTATCTAGTAACATTGTGTTCGAATATTTCACAATTTATATCTCATTTCTACCGTTTAAATGAAAGCACGATTTACCAGCATTGACAAACCATTATTATTAAGGGATAATGTTGACCCATTTAAGCAGGATTTGAAACGACATCCTGCACTATTCGCGGAAATTGTAATTTTTCATTTTCGAGAAGGATTTTGTACTTTCATTTAATGTTATCCACAAAAGAACAGATATTGGAAAGGTTTTTATAAAGGATGGTAAATGATATATTGCTAATTTGTTAATTTATAACATAATGTTTGTGATATTGTGTTATTGTACTGTGACCGTGTCCGTATGTCTGGAAAACAATTTGCGTAGCTAATAAACCGTACGTTGGTGATATTAATTATCGTGGAATTAATAGAAAGCAAATTAAGCATCTCTATTACACCAATTGAGAAACTGTCAGAGAATCTTTTATTGAGATTTTGTAAACATAATTTACGATTTGCAGACAATTAAATGACTAGTTGTAAGAATCAATACAAAACTTACAGTAAGAATCTATAGACAAACATATTTTTTGAAATTGCAACTAGTTACCGTTTTGTAAGATCATAATTTACAGCCGTAACCATAGAAACTGGTGTCGACCGTAATTGATATCAGTGAACGTTAATGAAATAATTGACCATACATCAATGTATCTTGACAAATGACATGAATAGGTATGGTTCGCAACATAACGTTGGTTTAATTGTCCCATGAGGAACTGCATCTGGTCTGGTCTCGATGTACAATAAAGATTGTCAATTTTGTTTAGGTTAGATTAGTAAAATCACTTATGTAGACAGTTATCGGAGCAAATTTAGTGTTTTATTACAAAGTTAAAAATCGTAAAATCCAAATATTTCTTGAGATAGGTTTTTGATTACAGATGATACACTTTTGTAAAAGACAAAATCTGACTTTCTTTCTAGAACGTATCTAAAAGAAAGGTAATTTATGTCAATAACACAAATGCTCTATTAAGTCTTCATTAATTTAACTACTTTGTATTGTGTTGCAAAGTGGATATTTGTAATGTATTGCACTTTTGACCTACATTTCTGTATAATGACGTTTGTCTGGGATTTCAGAAATCCGCCGTTTTATTGGATGATTTCATAAGCACAGAAAATGGCGTGTGGGTAAACAGGGAACAACCCGTTTTCGATTGGATGAACCTGATACGCACGAAAAAAGGCCACACTATTGTTCGTTCGTACATTCGTAAATTTTTGGGGTATTGCTTTCTAAAGTTTCTTTTATATTGAAATAATAAACAGTTACATGTCAAACAAAATATTTTATGGATAAAATTAATTACGTCTCCAGATGTAAATCGGTTAATAGTAAAAAGTCTGACATGTTTCCCAATAGTTGTTAGGTTAACCTCACTACGACCTGATTCCGGGGTTTACACTCTGTGAGTCATGAAATAAGTTTGTGCTGTAAAATTTGCAAGAAGGTTAGGCGTTACTCTGGAATTCAATTGAATCTAAGACGTTAAATTCCATTACTATAAGTAATGAATTAAATTAAAACCTGGAACAATAAAAACATTTATTATATGAATAAATCAGTTCATTTGTCTAGTAGAGATTACATAACGCAACAACTTTTGAGTTGAAAATGTCATTTAATGTTATTGACTTAAATCCGAAAAATCCGAAAAAACACTAATATATAGTTTGTCGAAATGTCTGTTGCGTCATAATGTTGTAAGTGTTTTTGTGTCGTTCCTTGTGTTAGTTTTTGTACGGGCCAATTTTGTCATGGTGCCCTTAAAAATGACATATCTACATTGTTTACAACATTCATTGTTTGAACATCTCTTCAATTTATATTAAGCATGTGCTTTGTGTACAAGATAAGACTTGGAAGTTTTCCTGCCTCTGTCTGTCATTACACAAGTAATAAATATCCTTAATGGAGTTTAAAGACATCACTTACTTTCTAACAAAGTTGGCCAAAATAGCTGTCTATTGATCCTTGACAATAATCATTCAAAGATTTCTGTCATCTGTGTAAGATTTATGAACAAGTACTTAGCCTTGTGTTATTTGTTTTCCTTTTTTAACCGACGCCGTTTGTCTTTTTTAAAGACATTGCTTGTTTCAACAGTTTTGTTTTCTCAACAAGCCTCGTCACCGCCTACGCCCTCGGGATGGATTTTTCAATAAACACCAAGAACATATAAAAGATACTTATATCATGTCCTAATGACATTGTGTACTGTTAATACTGATATCATCTTACAACTTCCATTGCAAAATAGTACACAAATAAGGTCTTAAATATAAAATGGGATTTCGAATTACCATTGGGACCTTACACCATTGTGTGATTGCAATATAAAAGTTCAAGAGCGAATAACAAGTTGGCAACCTTGTTAACCTGACAGTAAGCAGCTGCTCTCCATATGTCAGAATCCATGTTCAGGACATGAACCGTTTGTATTTGCCTGTGTAAGTACACAGGCACGTCCAAGAACACAATTTCAAGTGCAAACTATAAAGCGTGAAGAGATCTGATGTATGGTGAGAACCATTATCAAATTATACCGTCATTTTTAATGAAGGTATTTTGTTCAGCGTTTGCAGGTTTTTTTTCTGCATTGCGATATATGGTTTGTTCATTTTAATCTGAAGAAATAGGAATGGATTCTAGCTTAGGACCATACGTCTCATACTAGATTGTATCATAAGATTTTACACAACAAATATTTAAATAAAATTCTGAAAGTATAGGTATGTAATACGAATTTGAAGAGTGGAAAAAATGTTCAAGTAGAGTGCTGGTGTAAATTAAATCCGAAATGCCATTTAATAAGGAAATTAATAAACGTTGTCACAATAATTTGTTTTATAATTTGAACGTTTAAACATATGTTCAAACGGTTTTCGTGTTAAAATATTTTAAAACCATTATAAGCAACTATTCAGACCAGGTCGTTGACAAAATGCGTTTCCGATATTTTTAAAGACCTCTAAATTTTAAATTTGTTCTGTGTAACATAAAGCCATTTATGTACTTATTCGTCACTCGGTCCCTTGCGAATCTCACAAAATGAGGCTGTATTACATAATTATTGCATCAAGGTTTGGGCAAAATAATTCCCAGAAAATGTCATCGTAACACGTGCACCGATGATTGATTTTTTCAATTGTTAATTAGAAAGACAAGACAAAAGCTGTTTACGTACATTAGTGCCATCGGCATGATTCTATACATACACAGTGTTGTATTTTTTATTCTTATTTATATTGAATATTCTTACCTGAATAGAATGTAAAGTTGTGTCACCATGCGTCTGCTATGGATACGATGTGTTATATCAAGAGCAACATCTAAAATGGTTAGAACAGAAAGAGGATTCCAGACTGGGAAAATGTCTTTTATCACCCTAAACATAACCTAGAACAGAACAGAATTAGATCTGTTTTGTCTCATAAATCGTCAGCGCATGCCTTACATTTACAAATATATTGTCGTCGGAGTGATGTTGTAGCATATAAAATCTATTTAGGTTCTGTGCTGATCTCTAATTTGGCTTTTTTAGTCTGACGAAGGTCGAAGTACTGTATGCAATAGAACACTGATCATAAATACCGCTTTATAGGTAGTTTCGGTACTAGCTAAAATGATATTTTTGACAGACCCCTTCAGTTACAGAGGTGATCATTATCTAAATGCTTTGTCGATATATGTGTACAATGTATTTAAATTTATTTTTCTTATAAGTTCTGAGTTACCTCAATTAAATTCCATGCTTTATTGCCCCATATGAAAAGGATTTTAAACATACAAAGAAATGTATGATAAATGGAAATTCATAAATCGCACACAATCAAAAGCATAAGCATAATGGATAAATATACGAAAATAGGTGTTATGTTCAGTCGGTAAGGTCGACACATATATAATATGTATTGCACTTGTACACTACATAAAATCACACATCTTTTACTTATACAGACTCCCTTTAAATGTTTGAAGACATATGCCAATGCATATGTATGATAGTTGTAAACATTGCGCCTCTGTTCCGGTGTCAAACATTGGCTCTAATGGAACGCTGTATACTTTAGAGTTCCAGTCAAACAGTCACAGTCTTATAGCACAGCACGTCTAGCCCTTCTATTGCTGAAGGATTTGGGCAACAGAGCTCATATAGTGGTATCGGAATATTTGAGTTTATAGTCATTTACAAATTACGTGTAGACGCGTTTCTTGATACACTAGATTACAGTGTTTCCACGCGAAATCTCCAGGACAACTAGAATGCAACGTAAGCGCGATGCAATGGTGCACAAAAACAAGTTATTGTTCGAAACCCTGTACACTACCGATGGACTTCACATATCCCGATGGTAAAACATAATAGCTCGTTGATGAATAGTTTGCGAGTTTCTAATTGGGATTGGAGTTGG
>Ga0224511_10002740_pt1 | contig 12124 bp, 4 predicted proteins | sample SF_May12_sed_USG_2_FD_169988 | JGI IMG/M metagenome (GOLD analysis project Ga0224511, IMG submission 169988) | Sediment microbial communities from San Francisco Bay, California, United States - SF_May12_sed_USGS_8_1 | ecosystem: Environmental > Aquatic > Marine > Sediment | place: USA... | reverse complement strand
TAAATAAAGTGTGGTGTTTAACCGTATTGACTGTCTAGTGAGGCAGAGTTTTTTTGACAGTCAAGGATATGTAAACAAACGAAAATGCAGAAGACACATATTAATCTGCTGACTGCCCCGTATTTTCCCGTATTGGGCAGCAAAACACCCTGTATCTTATATTATCAACGTTCGTAAAACTAATGAGTAGCGTATCTTTAACGTCATTCTAGCGTACCGAGCGTATGTCTAGCGTATTAAGCGTACGTCTTGCGCATGACTAGTTTTTCGCAACATGTTTAAAATAAATTATAATAGATTGGTGAGGCATACATTAAATAATATATATCCAATGTTTATAATGTATAATATGTGTTTTTGATTGTTTATTGTTTTATAGTAATAAGTAAATACATGTACATATTTATATGTTTAAGATAGTGTGTAATATAAAAACTGTCGGGATCAACAATGAAGTGTAAAAACGATACAAGCGCATGCATTTTGCATTGGAACAAAATACATTTCCGAGACAAATCGCAAGCAGTTAGAAGATTTTAATATGAATATTAAACAAAACGGCTTAAAGTGATTGAGAAAAAGATGTTCGATGTCTGTATGACCTTATACTGCCCGGCAATAATTTAAGCGTGTGTTATACTGGTAGTGCAAATAGGCTTTGTAAATTACAGACAATGCATATTTCTTACACGCAAAATTATTCTGCTTTAACAAAATACTTAATCACTTCATGGGTAAACTGTTTGTTTTCTGAGTAAAAATGAAAAAGCAATTAGCGAACTATCACTCATGCCGTCTTTCGTGAAGACCGCCAGTTGATTGCTCCACTTACATATTTTCGTAAAACTGAACTACAAGCATAGTTGGGTTAACAGTTTGAGGGTGTTCTGCATGTCATACTAGTTGGCTGGTTACAAGGTGTAAAGGAAACACAAATAATGTGTATAGTTAAAATATGTTAATTATGTAACACAATATCATTTAATTAATAACATAAATAATGACTTCCTTATTATTTACATAATAAATATTACTTTTTCCAATAAACAAATAGACCTTGATCTACCTTTATTTCCTTGAATATTTTATCTCTTCAGTATGTTTCTGAATTCTAACGGACGGACAAACGAACGAACGAACAAACAAACAAATTAAACCATCTTAATGCTGTTGCAAAGAAAATCAAACATGGATTGTTCCCCAAAACGACTAAATATTATAGCAAACAAATCACTGTTGGTTTTGTACTGGAATATTCTCTAAGTAAGGGATTTGAGGTAGTTTTGTAATAAAAATATGGTAGTTTGGTTCACAGTCGCATCGGAGTTTATTGTATGGACAATCACACGTATTTCCGTCTGCGTAATACTTAAGGTGATGCTAATGAAACCAATATCTTTGGAAAAGTTAAATTAAATGATAACTACATCTACTAATAGTTATAATTGTATCTCATTGAAAACACGGCGCAGAGTATAAATAAAATTACCTTTGTTTTGCAACGTATAGCCAATATATTCTGAGAGTGTTTACATTTTCTAAATTGGCGTTGTTACCAACATATGGGAAAACGACTAGGTTTTCGACCAGTAGAACATTCACCCTTGTCACAGTTTGCTTAACTGATTGATTTTGTTTGACCAAGCAATATGAGAGTACTGGGCGCAGTCTTTATCTTTGTTAGACATAACATGCTTTCCAAACATACATGTAACTAGGGTAGAAACCAGTTAATTACCCTGTCAAGTTGTTGAGGCATGATATATCAAAGAGTAGTTGTAGGGCAAACAAATGCTTATAGAATTTATGAAACGGGAACCGTTATTGTCGTTAGTGTTAGGACTATATAATACTATATATTTCTTTCAATATATGAGGTTATTTTATGTAAACATTTTGTGAATGTGAATTTTATTGGTATGAATAAACAGGATAATAGTTGTTAGTATGGTACTGTACACATCAAACGTATCCGACTGGACATATATATGTATTTAGGCATTGCGTTGACATTTTTATACATTTTTGTTTCGGGCAATTTGGTGAGACAACAACTATAGTTTGTATGTAAATTAAACGTGATTAAAAAAACTGCGTACATAAATTTGTAGAGTGGCGAAATGATTGGGCTTCAAGAGTTTATTGATTTTCGATTAATTGTTGTATAATTGTTTTACATTTTTAATGTACACGGTCTGCTTTTTGTTAGAATTGTTATTGCTATGCATTGCATCGCGCAGATTCCACCGGGAACTAATGGGGCTATTCTGCCGATTGTTTTTGACCAAGCAAAATAGGAAGTCTGGAAAAACCTATTTGTTTTGATAGGCACAACATGCTCCTCAGGCATATGTCTTACAAGGGGAGCGGCCACTTAATTGAACTGTCAAGTTGTGGCCTTGCGATTGATAATAAGAATCGATCATGAAGTTGAAAATTGTAACACTTTCTTACATGGTGCACGCCAAAGACGTATAAAGCTTGAGCAACTGTGTTGCCGAATGCTTGCATACATTGTATGTTGCAGATTTCGACAATGTATACATATCGACAATGTATACATATAACTGCATTTGACTATTTTACATTAAATAATCAACAAACACATATATTGAAATCGCAACTAGCTATAAATCTGTTGATAATACTATTGATGGATGCGATTAATAATCGACTGCGCTGCATCCAAACAATAAATAAGTGAATGATAATAAGCTTATACAACAGTCACAAATGAAGCTGCCGTCGTACAATTAAGCGCCGTGCCTGCACTTTTTCTGGTATGGCCATCAATAGTACATGTACGGCCGCCAGCCAGCTTCTGTGGTTGAAATGTCGGCCGAGACCCTGTTTTGCGCCGTACGGCTTCCGACAGGCGTTTTTCTTCACCGGACGGCGCCCGTCCGATGTCACTTTGCCCTCTTTAATCCGTCACAGCATCGCATAGGTGTCGCTCATTTAAAGTAGTATCTTAACATATACGGGCGCTGCACGACGTCTACAGTGACTTAATCTCACACTTGTTACTTTTGCCTGACGGGAGACGGAGTATCGTGCTTTTTATAAAAGAAATAACGTTAACATTACATTACAATAACAAAAACCATTATGGATAGCATTCCTGAACAAAATATCAATTTCATCTTTGTGTTCGTCTTTATTTTATATATTATAGTGAAATGTTTTAGATAATTACATGTTTACATTTTCTACGACTTACAGTAGGCAATATAAATGGACCCAATTCGGTTTGACATAATGTAGGGTGCCAGACTTCAGAAAAGCGATTTTGTAGTTGCGATTGCCAGGACGTTAAAATGTGTACTGTTTTGACATATTGGCCGCGGTAGGATGTTATTTGCTTTTAGTTTCCAACTATATGTCTGAGATATGATATATGACCACCGTTGCTACTAAAATAACTGCTGTGTCGATATCCAATAAGTCCGCCATCACAGCCTCTAAACAAAATGAAGCCTGTACATATGGTTTCCTTAAATAACACACTATATATACAAAAGAAAACAACAAATTTCATTTTCTTACATGTATCTATTTTATCATTTTATCATTTACTCGTATTCGTAGACACCACATATTGCATATACATGTATGTAGAACATATTTTGTGACAAAATAAAGAAATAACACTATTCTACTATAAAATTGGCCAATAGTTGTCGAACAACGACGGATTTGTTTTTATTATATACCTACATCTAAAACACAGTTTTTACTCAGTGTTCACACAGTGAGCAATCGCTTTACTAAGTGAGTAATTGTTTTCAAAGTTAAGTTAAAAGACACAAAATGCTGACACAGCAGACCGGGTCAAGGTTGAGGGCACTCAACAAAATTGCCCGCATGCGCAACAAGAATCACACAGAACAAGACGCAAATACATTAAGGATGTAGCATTTTGGAACGTGTTAATGTTTGAAAATGATTCCTCCAAAACATTACAAAAATATTCATTTACTATTCTCTAATAAGGCTACTTGTAATGAATATAACGATACGAACTATTTTAACCCCCACACACCGCTGACATAGCCAATGCGGTACACACGCTGTGTGTCTTGAATATGTGACTTTCTGCAATCACAGAGGAATGCTCATCACCTGTGTTCATTGAGAAGCGCCGCATTCATTTAATATTGACAACCTAGCAATATTTAGGCTGCTGCCTGTGAGCTTTAAGACACATATTACTATGTTTAGAAATGTTTTGATGTTGTTGTTTTTTAATGGAAATTGTTTTTAATTCTTACAACATAAATATGCTAGAAAAACTTCCGGTCGGGAAATGAACCCGCGTCCACGACAAAGCTAGACGAGCATCTTACCAACTACGCGACGACACCACACTGAATGTGACTTGGAATGTACAGATAACTGAATATGAAACAGCCTTTGGCTTTTTATAACATCATCCAAAAAGAAGTGATTGAGATCGTCTGCGTTAATCTCGGGATCACGATTCGATGAAATTATAATCAAATACAACAATTTAACGCCATTTCCTAATAACTACTAGACTATATACCACAGGAAAAGGGTCAATGATCTGCATAATTATAGTAAAGGCACATTTCGTCCATAAAATATGTTCTGGAAAAAATCTTTAAAATTACGTATCGCATTTAGCAGCTTAAATGTGCATTTTGCAATTGCAATTCGGAATGTGCTCTCAAAACTTAATTTTATTCCACACAACTTAACTTATTAAAATCCTCAAGTATGTTTAACTGAAAATCGAATATATCTTTCATACGTTTTGCGCCTTGTCCTACTTATAAGATTCATAATCACATGTATTTAAGCAAAATAAACTTAAGGTTAATCTTGTTTTTACTAAATGGAACAGTTAATTTATCATACAGGTATGGAATGCTGAGCTGTGAACTAGGAAACATGTTTAATCAATTATAAACCTGCTTTCTAGTTAAAAAGTCATTGAAGACAATACATCTATTTAGCTAATTAGTTTCTCAGACAAAAAGGTTTACAACAAAGTTGCTATGTCTTGTGTGCATTTTGTAAATGCGAAAAACCATTTCTCAATACACCTTTTGTTATTTGTCTTGCCCATGTACTAGACTTGTAGGTATATTTACTTATAGTTCACCTAGTTCTAGTTGAGATTGTTAAACAAGTTTATATAGTTCTTTAGTTCTTTTGTTCACATTGTATGATTATCAAGATCAACAACAAAATAACAAAAACACACAAAGAAAATGGAACGTACCATTATGTAACTTTATTAAACCCAAACCCACATCGTTTTCCTAAGTCTAACAATATCTGTTTGATAAACACTGTACATAAGATGCTAAGTTCGGTAAGGAAACATGTTTGAAATGCTTTGTGGACACACCATTTCAGAAGAGCGCATAAAAACATTAATTTTTTTAAATGGGTAACGAAAGTACAATAATATAAATTGAAGAGCTGTTCAAAGAAAGAATGTTGTAAACAATGTATATATGTCAAGTTTAAGGGCACCATGACAAAATGGCCCGTACAAAAACAAACTCACAGAACAACACAAAAACACGTAGAACACCAAGACGCAACAGACATTTAGAAAAACTTTTTTCTAAGACTATTTAGACCGCATAAACATGAACACGTTCAAGAAGAGATATATACAGATTCCTGTTATACAACATATGCTTGGGATTTACATGTTGTTTATATTTACATTTGTCATATTTAAAACGTAAATTGATTCTTACAAATTAATACTAAGAAAATTCAAATTCGACCTCGTTGCATTTAACCAAAAATATCAAAATGTTTCGAAGTCTCTTAAGTCATGTATTATCGACACCATTGGAAATTAATAAAAGAGAGTAAAAGTATATAACTATAAATAAATGAAAAAACACACCTTAGACAAGTTTTATGTTATAACAAAATCCAATATAAATTCCACACGAATGTCATAGAGTAAAATAAAAACAAAAAGTCGATCGATGACATAACAAAACATTAATAAAGTCTTCATGTCTAATTATGCTGTTACAATAACATGTCGCTTATTGTAGTGTCAAACACCTTAAAAGTTCACTACAAAACATGTCAACAGGTATCCGGAAAATAAGAGCAATTAAGGTTAACCTACACAATTCGTATATTTTCGATACTTTATCTAATCCTACAGTGCGGTAAAATAATACAAAGTCACCTATGTGTAAAAGAAACATAATGTTAATATTTATTATTATTGTATTCTTGCCTGTCTGAAAAAGCAGTATTAGGCTAACTATCAGTCAGTCAGTCTTCAATACCGACAATAGATTAGTTATTTCAGGTATGTTTTTAAACTCTGAATAGTATATGGTTTACTCGGAGTTTGATTGTGCCTATATTTACGATTTGTATCTTATCTACAATTTACCTAATACTACTGTGGGGTAGAATAATACTAAGGCACTTCATGTGTGAAAGAAGCATAGTGTTTATTGTGTGCTTGCCTGCCTAAAAAGAAGGAATTAGCGAATTATCACTCAGTATGTCTTCAATACCGACAATTGATTAAGTATCTCAGGTATGATTTTAAACTCCGCAAAGTGTACGGTTAATCTTGGTCCATTGCTTTTAGTTGATTTTTTTGATGCGAGGTTAATTCTGTGTTTAAATATGCTAATTATCGAAAACTAATTAATTAAAACTAGTGTATATATTCTACGAGCAACGTTTTTCTACATATATTTTTAGAGTATATGCAAAAATGTTGCAGTAACACTGTGTTGCTTGTTGGGCCATTTTGTCATGGTGACCCAACACTCGACACTGTCTGCTTTATCTGCAACAGTTGGACTTTTGACATCGCTTCAACTTATACTGTATTGATTATGATTGCTCGCTTCAAACTGATTTAGACCCAGCAATATGGGATATCAAGAATACATGTTTTGGTTTCATCTAATATAAAAAAATTAACGTCGATTCTTACATATATTTATCCTTCTCGACCGGTCGTCTGATGGAATCCGTCTAATTTTTACGGTGTTTGAGCTTGTTGTGTTGATGGGTTAACATGCTCATGCTCACATGCATGGCAAACAATGAAAGCGACACTTAATTGGATTGTCAAGATGGAAGTCCTTTGAATCGTATGTCAAATTGGATGTCCAAATGATGATTTAAATAATACTAAGTACAGATAACTACAGCTAACAAACTTCAAATCATTGACGAATGCAACGTGTTACAATATTGTAATTAATTTCAATTTAAATAACGCTGCATGTACACTTTTTAAAATTATTTACGATGCTTGAAGGCTTTTTATGTACTTTACAAAAATATTGCATGTAAAACTGGTTTAGACAGGGAAGAGTATCACATGAATAACAGAAACGCGGCCTTTATATCGTACCAATAATAGATAAACGTATTTTTATGAAAACATTAAAAAGATGCCCAAAATACGATATTTAAAATTATTATGGACACCGATTTCAATTCTGTGTTCCAACCATTATAGAACTTTGATTTGAACATAACATGCAATCTAAATATAAAATTTGAAATCAATATCAAACTGTCATGCTATAATACACACAAAAGCATTCCTGTAACGTAAGTATACATATGGTTTCAAGACTATAATATTCTTTGACAAGGGCAGTTATTCAATATCTGATAGGAATTGTTGAACTATAAACATAAACATTGAAAACTCTAAAACTAATTAAATGAATACGTTGATTTTAGTTTGACTGCTTCGTCTGTTGTTTGTTTTTCCTGTTCTGTTTTTGTTATGTTTGTTAGTTTTTGTGAGGATTTTTATAATCCAATCAATGTTTAAAACAAGCTAGTTTATAACCCCAGCGATAATAGGACAGATTAATTATGAGAACGAAATGTTTGTTATACTTATAGCCACCCCTCCCCACAGCAATATGTTTATATACCACAAAAGGTATTTAATCACAAAGAGTTTGAGAAATCCTTCCATATTATACAATAACATTTGTGATTATAAGTATGTTTTACGTGTTCCTGTTATGGATGGGAAAATCAACCCCGAGGGTATAGTGCAGCAAAGGAGGTGATTCGTCTTGATAAATATGTGAATATATTACGAATCATCACCAAGGGCATCGACATTTTAAAGGTAAGGTGTGCTTTTCAAGATAGTTCAAATTATTTCCTTGTGTCCGGATTTGAGGTCATCGCACTTAATGACAGGACTTTTCCACGGTCTACAGTTAAGAAGCCTGCATTTATCTATATGTCATACACAATTGCTGAAAATTGTTAGATTTTTTTGGAGTTCTGTATAATGACATGTTTAACTATTATGATACTATCGTTACTGTTTACGACCAGAACTCAACGAAATAAACGGATTTTTGTACAAAAGTAGTGCACGGAAAATCGTGTCGTTATCGCACGCTTTTTACATGGGGAGTGTAAGATATGTTTTCCAGCACCGGAAGTTAATGCGGAAATTCTTGTCCCAAATGGAAGAATATGTGAGTCTTCAGTCTTGTATAGATTATTATTGAGTGGGTTGGTAAAAATCCATGAAATTTTAAAACATTTGTGCAATAACGTTATAATATCAACTTAAATTTAAAGTTTCGATTATGTGCTAGGAGCGTTATTGGTGTGGCATCTTACATCACCATTAAGAATAAAACCGAGGCTGCTATTTTCCTCAGGCAGGCTGTACTTTCTGGATAAGGACAATACTCTCGCAAAACATGACGGAAACGCATAACTTAAAAATACGGGATACTGGTAGAGACGATTGTATGAAAGTTTGATATAAAGCTCACACAAAATGATGGAGGAGATAAAAATTTGCACACATCATAAAACAGAAAAAAAAGTAATACAACTAACACCAAACGTACATAAACCACGTTAAGAACTGTAGCAAGAAAGCGTAGTTAATTGGGGGTATATCTACAGACTACACCACACACGTTAAACTATACACATAACAAAACATGCCAAAATATTTAGCAGTATAATTAAGGTATACCTACACGATTTGTAAAGTACATACAATGTTTATTTCTTGACACGCAAATACTAAGCTTTAACAAAATACTTAATCACTTCATGGGAAAACTGTTTGTTTCTAGACTCAAAATGAAAAAGCAATTAGCGAACTATCATTCATCCAGTCTTTCGTGAATACCGCCAGTTGATTGCTCCACTTAGATATTTTCTTAAAAGTGAACTATGAACATTTCTTTTACTAGTTTGAGGGGGTTCTGGATGTCATACAAGTGCGCGGGATAAAATGTGGGATTGAAGCAGCAAAGATAACGTTATCAGGTTTGTTCCTTTAACAATTTAACAAAATACCGTTAATAAAGACCTTTTGTACTATGCAATTCACATACTTAATATTACTTATTCCAATAAACAAATAAAACTTAATTCATGGTGCCCTTAAACTTGACATATATACAATGTTTACATAACATCTCTTCAATTTATATTACCTTCATTTCACTTGAACATTTGGTCTATTCCGTATGTTTCATAATTCTAATGCTTAACCATTAAACATAATATACAACCGTTAAAAACAAAGGAAGGGACTATCATAACAAACAAACAAACAAACAAACAAACAAACAAGCAAACAAAATGATGTTGCAAAGATCAACCATGAAGTGTTCCCCCAAACGACAAAACATTACAGAAAATAAATAACTGTTCGTCGTTTTCTACAGGAATATTCTATAAGTAAGGGGTTTGAAGTGGTGTTGAAATAAAAGTATGGTTGACGATATTTGATAAATGCTTTTCTGAACAATACTAAATAAAAGGTTAGTTCACAGCCGCATCTGAGTTTATTGTATGGAATGTTTTTCTTGTTTCCGTATGAGTTTATACTTCAGTTGAAAATGAAACCAATATCTTTGAAAAAAATTGATAACTACATCTAATAATCATCATAATTTGATTGAAATGAAAACACGGCACAGAGTAATAATAAAATTACCTTTGATTTGCAACGTATAGCCAAGCTATTCTGAGAGTGTTACATTTTCTAATATGGCGTTGTTACCAACATATGGGAACCTGACTAGTTTTTCTGACCAGTCGAACATTCACCCTTGTCACAGTGTGGTTAACTGATTGATTTTGTTTGACCAAGCAATATGAGAGTACTAGGCGCTGTATTTATCTTTGATAGACATACCATGCTTTCCAAACATACGTGTAGCTAGGGGAGAAACCAGTTAATTGCCCTGTCAAATTGTTGATGCATGATACATCACGAAGAGTAGTTTGTAGGACAAACAGATGTTTAAAGACAAATAGTTCATGAAACAAAAACATTTTGAACTATACACCACTAGCGGATCCAGGGGAGGGGGGCGCACCCGGCGCGGACCTGTTTGTTATGCCCCAAACGGTATATTTCCTCTTTTTTGTTCGCTTCGCTCGCGTTTCATGTTAGAACCAAATTTTAATAGATACATTTTAATATAATATGGCTACAAAAACATGCTGAAAAGTAACATTTACTTCAATTTAGTAGGACATCCGTTTAATTGTGTGTGTATGTCATAAGTAATTTAAAAGATTGTGTTAAAAAATATGTAGATTGATATTGAAGGTTAATTGATTTGCGATTGATTGTTTGACACTAGTTTGATTGTTGTAAATTGTTTGTACACTGCCTGCTTTATGTTAGAAAAATGCCGTGACTTTATCATACAGTCGTACATTTGCCTGACGAGCGAAACAGAATCGTGAATTTGGTTTTAAGTAGCTCTAAAATTACATAATTATATTGTAACAAAAACAAAAACATTTTTGATAGCATGCCTGAACATCATATCAATTTCATATTGATGTTCGTCTTTATTTTATATATTATATTAAATTTATTTAGATAGTTACATGTTTGCATTTTCTACGACTCACATTAGGCAATACAAATGGACTCAATTCGGTTTGCCATAATGTAGGGTGCCAGACTTCAGAAAAGCGATTTTGTAAGTGCGATTGCCAGGACGTTAAAATAAGTACCGTTTTGACATATTGGCCGCGGTAGGATGTTATTTGCTTTTAGTTTCCAGCTATATGTCTGAGATATGATATATGACTGCCGTTGCTACTAAAACAACTGCAGTGTCGATATCCAATAACGTCATCATATCAGCCTCAACATAAACTGAATCTCGTACATATGGTTTCCTTAAATAACACACACTATATATAAATAAGAAAACAACAAATATGTTTCTTTGTGTCACATATATCTTTTTATTATTTACTCGTTTTCCTTATGAACCACATATTTCATTAACATATTTTGTGACAAAATAAAGAAATAACAATATTCATATGTTTCACTAAACAAGGAAGTATTTCAAACGACTTATCGCGTTAGTAAATACACACTTGCGGGTCTAGTGGGGGAGTGGGCGCACCCAGCGTATGCCTTGTTACAAACGTCACCATTGTCCTCAGTGCCCTGAAACTTGACTGAGTCTGCCTTTTCTGCAAGAAATTTCCTTCGAACTTCTCTTCAAATCATAGTACTGGTTAACCCAGAAACGCTGGTTAAACAACGGTTCACGTTATATAGTCTTAATATTGTTTTAGACGAAATCTATTGTTTAAAAACAACAATACTTCCTTGTATTCCTCAGAAAAATATCAGTAGGTTTCCTACACGTTTTTGACAAAGTCATTTTCTTTTTCGTTTCTTTAATAATGCGTGGGAACAACTTGTCCAACATTTCCTTATATTGGTTGATTATTCAAGAGTTCGGCAAAACTTCATTAAATTATCCTAAGTTATGTTAAAAGACAAACATGCTGACAAAGCAGACAGGGTCAAGGTTAAAGGCACCTCGACAAAATTGTCGAAACTATAACTTGCGCAAGAAGAATCACACAGAACAAAACGCAAAAACATTAAAGATGTGGCATTTTGGAATGTGTTAATTTTTTAAAAAGAGTCCTTCAAAACAAATATGCATTCAGTATTCTCTAATCAAGCTACTTGAAATAAATATAATGATATGGAATAATATTTAACCAGCATGCCGCTGACATAGCCACTGAGGAACACACGTTATGTGTCTTGAATATGTGACTTTCTGTAATCACAGAGGAATGCTCATCACTT
>Ga0224511_10002739_pt1 | contig 12125 bp, 3 predicted proteins | sample SF_May12_sed_USG_2_FD_169988 | JGI IMG/M metagenome (GOLD analysis project Ga0224511, IMG submission 169988) | Sediment microbial communities from San Francisco Bay, California, United States - SF_May12_sed_USGS_8_1 | ecosystem: Environmental > Aquatic > Marine > Sediment | place: USA... | reverse complement strand
CAAACCCCTGCCATGCCTCAAACCCCTGCCATGCCTCAAACCCCTGCCATGCCTCAAACCCCTGCCATGCCTCAAACCCCTGCCATGCCTCAAAGTTGCAGATATTCTGTTAATGCATGGAGCTTTTGGATCAGGTTTATATGTGATTAGTCTCTGCCAATGGCTGAGAGACCAGCCCCAAGCGCCGACTATGTATTGGGAATTGTCCTACTTCGGGATTAAATGCAACAAGGAAAGATAATTACCGAGTTCAAGCGTACGAATCCATTCTCAGTCTAAGGCTTCACAAGATTAGCATAGATCACTAAATATTGCCACCAACAGACAGACAGGCAGAAGAGCACTGATACTGAATTTAAATCATTCACCTGTATTTTGCTTTGTTGCGTATTCGGCGTTGGTTGTAATATTCAGGTTGAATGGGTGGACATGGGTTAGAGGAAAAATCCCTGATTCGGTACCTTTATGACCATTCCACCAATCGTCATTTACCTGCTGCATACCAATGATGATGTCACCTGCCAAAGAGAAAGGAGTTTAGCATTTAACAATCGCACATTTTACCATCATTATTTTGCATGAACATGGGTGTTATGGACACAAAGCCCACATTAGTGCGCAGCCTGGATGACAAGTTACATGTATAATGTGAAAACTGGTATTGTGTGGGGGTGTACCAATATCATGGAATAACGCTTGAGATTTTAATCAGGCATTGACGGGTCTCAATCTGGAGAAGTTTGATTAAATAGCCCGGTTATCAATGGAATCACAAATCACTGTTACATTGTCTTATCTACTAGCTGCACACTGATACCACTGCTGACAATCCTATCCTACACACAGATGCCAGTGGCTAACGCACATTGCCAAGTCGATTCGATGAAGGTTGACAAAATAATGGCAGGGCAGCAAAATGTCAGATGCCGTCAGTACAAATGATTGAATGGTTATAACAGAATTTCTCATAGAGTACAAAACCTACCAAGGTTTTTGCAGCAGTGACCCTAATAATGTCAGCCGAAAATGGCCTCTACAGTGAGCGTATCAGTACAAAATTGATCTCCAAATTGGCTTCCTGAAATTCGCAACTGAGAATGTGTATTTTCACACTAGAGTTATCCTATAGATTGCCATGATTTTAGACCGGATGATGGTCTATCGCTATTGTTCAGAATTCCAAGGAAAAAGAGCAGACCAACTACTGCAGCAGAGGCAGTAGATACGTAGATGGTGATCACACCCATACTACAAATGGGGGAAACTAATTACTTAGGCTCATAGGATGATGCGTTCCTATGTCATTAAATTAGTTTATTGAGCTAGCTGGCAAACTATCCTAGAGCAAACTCGCTTACCTGGCTCTATAGGCAGGTCACCCGGCTGTAATTCTGGGAAGGATTCAACTCCTAGAAACATTTTACCTCCGGGAGGTAAATAAGCAGGCGGCAACAACTCCACAAATGCCGCCGGGAACGTTCCAGAGTTTTCGCCGTTCCAGCCCTCGCACCAGTCCTGGTCCACCTGCAGGAGAATCAAGGTTGTTAAAGGAAGAGTTGTCTTCTGTTCAACTATGAGTCAAGGGTTCAGGGATTGCACCGCTATAAAGCTTAGAATAATTATATATTCTGTCTTACTACGAGAAGACCGGGATAAGAGGGTCCATATATTCACATAACTGTTCCAAGTAGCAACCTCCTATGTTCACGAGATCTGCTAACTAGTAAATAATAGATATCACTGTCTGCTGGTATGTCTACTGACCCTGGGCTAGTGAAGAAACTTGGCAACTGACCGGGCTTGACCCACCTTTTTAGTGATCTGGATGACTTGACCAACAATCAAAGGTAAATCCCCTGGTTCGCAGTTGGGGAACTCAAATGCAACTCTCGCCAGTTGTATATTTTCACTAGCCATAGCAAAAGAGTTTCCTTAGCTTGCTTCCCAGTGTCATCTGTTATAAATGGGCGGCTATGATGAAGAATCAGATTAGTTCTTCATACCTACAACATGAAGCAATATATAATGATTCTTTGGTAGGGAACACAAGGGATAGTTTTGTGCTGAAATCAAACCTCGCATTACACTGTATATTAGTGGCAGTGGCAGTGGCAGCACAGAGGCCATGCTGGAGCAGTCATTGCTCACGGCTAATCTTTGTTAGATCTAGTAGTTCATTGATTAGTGGCACCCGCTTAATATAGTTACTAACAGTTACAGTTACAAGTTACATGTACTATATTATTATTAGTATTACTATTAGTATTACTAGTATTAGTAAACTAGAACTAGGAGTAGGAGTAATACTAAGTTAGTAAGTAACCTAACGACACAATCTATGATATCAGTACTATTAATAAGCTAAATCTAGTAATAGTAGTGCCAGTACTAGTTATATTAGTAGCAATACTTCCTATCTGAATGGCTCTGACAGTGAGTGTGCGACTCACTAGACTTACACCTACAGTTACATATACTGTATCGTATGTGCATAGTCACTCTCAGTCTCACTAAATGATTAGATAATCATAATAATCATAATGACTAAATGATCATAATAATCATAATAGATTAAATAATTGGAGTCCAATTATTTAGTTTATTATGATTATTATGATTATTTTAATATTTACTAATTTAGTCCAATATGGACTGCCAGTGACAGTGACTCATCAGATCACTCACTCACTGGATGACTAGTAGCCCGCAATACATAAGTATTGCTTGGCCATAACTCCGTCACATCAGCTGACCTATCATTCCAGCTAACTCACCTTGTGGCTCGTGCCTTACGTAAAAACTACAGCCATACAGGCGCTAATGACTGAGAACTGCCACTAAACAGTCAAATAAAATCACATCCATCTTTCCAGTTCGCTAAACCTGTGACCTATAAATCAATCAGCCAACCGTAATCCCTTAAATAGTAAACAAAACGTCAGAGGGCGCTAACACACTAGCGTGGTCCTGAGACCGGATATACACGCCCACACCTAGTTTCGAGTTCTACTGCGGAGAACTGGATGCTGGCATTAGAAGTGCATGCATTCGAGGCCTTTTAAATCACAGCTGAGACTCGGTTAACAAGGTCAACAAACTATCAGCCATTCATCATTCTGTTGCAAGGTACAAAAAGGTTAGTGGGTTCTATTATTCAGCTTAGACTCTATCTTAGTGTAAAATCACTGCAACGTCAAAATGTGTCAACTTGCAAGGATGTTTCATTGTTTGGCATTAGTTGCAGGCTTGATAGTTGGTACGGCAGCCTCCCTTAGTACTGTCTAGGAACAATGAGGAAATTTTGAATTCTGCAGTTCATTGGGGATGGACCTTTTACTATGGAGGTTTTGATAAATTGTTAATTACAGAGCCGACTGAAGGAAAGAGAAGTATTTTGCTAATACTGCACGTTTAACTTTAAAGAAGTATTTACTAACTTGGTCGTTGAATCTTCAGCGCACACTGCAAATACAACTGTCTGCTGCTGAGCCAGAAAACAGTGGCAAATGTAGTGGTGACCCCTCAGTCACCACTGCAAAGACACCAAGTGGTGTGAATCTCTGCTCGGGAGCAGAAACCCCTCTTGTGGACAACAAGCATAAAGTCAACCGGGTCTGCTATCGGATGACATGGGACTTCTTGTTTCCTTAATTTGCTCTAAATAAAAGGTGACCTGCCTGTCAACTGTAGTTTTTCATCGATCAGCTGATCGCTGTGGGAAACATATTGTCTGCAGCATCAGAACTCTCCCGCAGGTGCTGAGTGATACTTTCCAGCAGTGTTAGACTAGAGCTCTGGGCTCGCAACCGTAAAAACCTGGGTGCAAATCCCGGTCATGGCAGTCTCCCGCTGCGAGTGGGAGCTCAAACAAACCTCACTACAAGATGGACCATTAATACTGACCCGTGCTTGGTGCTCCATAATAAGCTGTAATTATTGAAAAGACAGCTGCGCAAAACCGTGAAGTCATCATACGAGAGAGAGAAAGATTGTAGCAATAAGCAGGCCGCTAGTGCAAACTCCTGCAGTCTATATAAAATAAAATTATCCTCTTCTACCAATGCGCGATAACCGCTGCCCGATTTATGACTAGAAATAGTATCCTGATACCTCAATGTCAGGTATATAATTTCAGATGTATGGGTGTCTATAGCAGAGCTATGAAGATGCTAAATATCTTACTACCCAGTCATCCAAGGGTGAAATGCTTTTGTTTTGGTCTTACTAAGTAGATGGGCAAACCGAACTCATGCGTTTTTTTGTGTTACATGTTACAGTCGCTTCAACAATGGCTACTACATACACCGTTGACTCTAACCCTGCTGTTTTTATAACAGCTCCTAATCAAATGGCGGTTGTAAGTACATAAACCCCTTCTTGTTATCTCAAACTTCATTTGCACTTATTTTGAGTAGTGGTAAGGCTATACCACTCAGGTTTACCATTTAGGTTAGTCATGAATATCAAATGAATAGATTAATTAGAAAAGTAAGCTTATGCTAAGTTGGCTCATTTTGGTTCTTTTTGCCTTTGATTGAGTGGTTTTCTGCTTTTCACTTTGAACACTAATCCTCAACCTGGTGGGTCGAGAAAGGATTGAGTTTGGCTTTCCGAGGATATCTAAACTTAGCTCAAGGGAGTCTGAATCTTCTGTATTTATGGTCTATGAAATTTAAACAGCAACCCTATTTTAACAGGGTTATGACACGGTCAATGGTAGACGCATTTTCGGAGTTGTGTTTCCCATTCTTAAAGGAAGGCAGCTCCGCAATCATTGCAGAGATAGCGAGTGGTCTTTTTACCACAAACCGAATATCGGTCATTCGAACAGCTACGGCCCAAATGGCCAAATAGAAATAAAATGGGATCTAATCACTAAAACTTAGTAACCTAGTGATCTTCACCCTCTCGTAATTTCGAATAGAACTTACATTTGAACGTAAGATTGGAGAAAACTTGAGTTATAAGAAGTGCTTTGCCGGTTTTCCCCAGCCCTAAATAGAGGCCGTTGCATTCGGACCTCTATAATGGCACTAACGCTCATTGACAGGTGAAAAACCGCGCTCTGAAACCCCATTTCTATATTTTTGTTGCACCATTTCCCTATTCAGACTTGTGTAACTACGTACAAGTCTAGTATACAACTGCATGCAAACGAATTTGTCAAACAGCAGCGTAAGCCGAGAAATCAATGCAAACACCAACAGCTCTGTGTTAATTACCTATCTCGAGGCCAATTCTGTCACGTCAACAGGCTGAAAAGTGTGTCACCGAGGGCTCTAAGTATGCGCATTGGATAGGACTATATCTAAGCTTCCATTTGAACTGGGTATTGGGCCCATTTGTTCATGGGAGGCTTCAGGATCTACAAACGAGTGAAGTCACTTTTGCCCATGTCATAACCCCTTTAATCGCCAATCTCCCAATGAGTTTTGTGGTATTCTTTAAATTCTGTGTTTACATATCACATGACTGCAGTCTCCAGCCAGGTGCTGTTGTTGTCTGTTTCAAGTTTCTCTGTTTTAGAGAGAGGTTCCCGTTCCAGAGATCGGTGAACATGGTATGTACATATTCTGTCCAAATATAGTTTGGGACTCCGTCCCCCTGCAGTCTCCTAAATTTTAAGCACTGCGACTGAAGGCTATACTGCAGTATTCTTGGACAAATGAGTGTACATCAACACTACACACCTGGTCGGTTTTCGGTATGTCTAAACCATTAAACATATAGAGCTATGGCCTGAGCAATGTCAAAATTATCAACACTGTCTGTCTGAAAATCACTTTGTGTTTGTAAACACTCTCTCCTGCCTCTCCACATTGTTCTGATTATTTTAGATGTTTTAATCAAGATGGGTTCTGTGGGGCTCTGTGGCTCCGACTTCAAATACTGGATTTATAATAAATGTGGCCGCTTTACTATGGATTCTCCAATGGTGATAGGACACGAAGGCAGTGGCACAGTGGTAGCTCTCGGTTCTGCCGTCAAGTCTTTACGTCTTGGTTTGTAAAAGACCTATTTTCCTCACTGTGCAATGATACGCGGGACTCTATCTGTTTACAGTGGGTTAGTTGAGCTTATCATATCTCTCTGCTGTCTGGGATTCTGAAATGTGGTCGGATGAGTTTATTATGAAAGTTCTTTGTGAAGAATATTTGGCACAATATCAGCGAATGAAAACCGTATTCATAGTGGCGAAAAATAGGCACACTGCTTGCAACTAAGCTTTTTTATCGATAGATAGTCAATGGATGCTATAGTCACATTATATTACCTAATACTGTAACCTCTCTAACGATTAGATGTTTTCTTGATCTGAACAGCCTAGAATGCTATTAACTAGCTACGGGCTCCATTAGCACCATGAATATGATGGCGGGGCTATTATTCTGTCTGTGTTTCCACCCTTTTTTCCTACTTCAGGTGACAGGGTTGCTATTGAACCAGGTATACCGTGTAGGCATTGCAGCCTCTGTCATTCTGGCCGATATAATCTCTGCACGCGGATGCAGTTTTGCGCTACCCCACCAGTGGATGGCTTCCTCTGTAAACTCTTTAAGCATCCAGAGGATTTCTGTTTCAAGTAAGTTAAGTCTTTTCTTTATTACCTCTATATGGCACATCAGTCATGGTAGCTTAGCTTGAGAATAAATATCTATCTCTCTCACCATCTGTCCTCTCTGTAGCCCGGGTTCAATTCCCAGCCCTGGCGGAGTATTTCAAGGGATTAACCCCGGCTGATCACATGTACTGCCTTGTACGAAGGTCTGGGAGGGCCGAAGGTTAGGACCACATTGGTGTCCCCTTTGAAAAAAATGCCTTCAATCTCAAGATGATCATGAGAAGCTTAAAGATCATGGTGTTGGTTTCCTGTTCAGAGTTACCGATTTGTTTTGGCTGAACAGTTTCAACACCTCAGTCATCAAGAAACCAGTGTGTTGGAAAATATGTCCTTTTTGTGCGAGGGCTTTTAGCTGGTAATCCGCAGTCGACTACTCATTCCTCTCAGAGTTGCGGAGTCAGATCATCCTGCTGAACCACGTGCCCGAAAAACCTCAGTCTCCTTCGTAGTACGTATCTGTATCACTAGCTTATATTCCGAAGCTATCCTAGCCTAATCATATGAACTAGAAGGTCTTTCAATCTCTCAAAAACTGAAATGGAGCATCGATTTATCCGAGAATAAGCTCGTAAGTTGATAAAACTGCATGACCCGCATAAAAAATATACCTAGGCAGACCAGCTGTGTTAATCTGTCATCATTGAAACGAATTATCTCACTTTTTTCCTGTGTAGGTTACCGTCTAATGTCACACTGGACCAAGGGGCTATGATAGAACCCTTAGCAGTAGCTGTTTATGCCTGTGAGCGTGGTGCTGTAACTCTCGGATCGAACATACTTATCTGTGGAGCCGGTTCGTAACGATTTATTGTCATGGTAATAAACTAGAGTGCCCCTGGATCTGCACCGCATATCCCATTCCGGCCCGACCAGAGCATCAGAAGGAATGCGTTTCGATACACTGACTAAATGAATGTCGCAGATAAACCATTTTGCCAATCGAGAAGCATACCCCCATAGAAATGTGAAATACGAATCAGAAATCATTTAATCCTCATATCCATGGCATACCTGAGTAGGTACCCCCCTAAAGACTTGGCCGGTATACGGGATTCATCAGGGAGTTCATATCGGACTTCGTTGTTGGGATTTGACATTAAAAATTATATCACGTGACATGCGGATGTCAAAAAGTCAGACTGCAGCATATCTGGGTAGGGTTGTCCCCTCCTTTTGTTTGCTTGGGAGGCAGCTGTGTAATGCTGTATGTTGTCAGATGTAGAGTTTGACTGTAGGTCCAGTTGGTCTGCTGGTCCTGATGGCTGCTAAAGTAATGGGAGCGGACCAAGTGATTATTACGGGTGAGTGAAGAAAAGTATAACTCTCAATTTATCCCTTTCACTACTACAAAGTATAGTTTTCTTTCATCTCATTATCAATTGATAAAATTGAAATGTCATACAAATTGAAAAATCATATTTTCAATTAAAATGTCTCATTTGATGCTGAAAAAATGCCTTCTGCCACTTAGTGGTTTGATACCTTGATTAACGGAATTGTCGGCGAGAGGAGACTCGGTGGTTAAAAGTTAGTCTACTAAATAATGGGTGTTTGTCATTCCTGAAAATTCTATAAAAGTGTTTATGACACACCTCTGTTAAAAATAATTTATACTAGGCATATCCGTAGCTTTCAGTCGTTGTTTGCAATTAAGATTAAGGACACCAGTGGCACATATAATTTCGGTGGCTATTTTTTGGATCCTCTCCAGTTTGATTACATTATATTTACTCCAAAAAAACTATGCCAATGCAATAGGCTTAACAGGAAAATGAACTAAGAACCTTTACTCCAACCCCAGGTAGCTATCACCAGTTCGCCGTGTTATCAACACGGCTGCTCTCTCACAAGGTTTACATAAAGCCCATGTGCATCTCTGCATAACATCTATGCTTTCCATGTAGATATCTCGCCACATAGACTGGCCCTCGCAAAGAAGCTGGGTGCAGACCATGTGATTAACATGACTGAGATGCCCAAGTCCATGGAAGAGTGTGGCACATTCATTCAGACTCTGGCTTCTGTGGATGCCGCGATAGAATGCAGTGGAGTTGATAGCTCCGTTTCTCTCGGAATCCATGTGGGTGTTTGGGTTATATAACTCAATTCATTGGAATCCTCCACTGGCACCCTCATTGATTTAAATATGGATTGGAAATCAGTCTGCTGTATAAGGGCGACCCCGCAGACAATCTCAATAAATTGTGATGTCATCAAAATTGAACAGTTTAGTTGAATGAGTTCGTTGTAAATTTTATGGGAAGGCTAAACTACTCCGTAAATTGGATGGATGTTTATAAGGAATTGTTTACTCTCGAACGAAAAAAATAGGCCATTCATGGTATAATTGTGGCAACTCCTACTTAGTTTACAACTATCTGTGGCATCACAAGCGTGTAATTCATAAGGATCCCCCGCCGGCGCTCCGCTTTGAAGCCAAGCCTCTATTACGGGATCATCAGTGTGAGAGTTGTCTTCTCTTTTCAGTCCACTCGCCCTGGTGGCAGCGTGGTGCTTGTGGGTAGAGGCAGCATGGAACCGAACGTTCCTTTAGTAAAAGCAGCTACGTTTGAGATCGACATCAAAGGAGTTTTCAGATATGCCAACTGGTGAGTCCTAAATAAGATTCTGCATCTGGATTTGCATACACGATTACTTCGTGACTCTACAATAGCCCAGTGGATAGACTTGCGCAGTCACGATCCAATGATAGCGAGCTTGCTTCCAACTGCTCTCAGGGTTTTTCCTTGAAATGGACCTTCCACTCCAACTCTGTAGCATAGCTTCGAATTATCACGGTATAAATAGGATCAAGATCATGCCGTAGTTGTTGAGGATTCACCTCTCTCTTCCCATCAAATAGCCGAGTTCTCGGTGTTAAAATGGGAAAGGTTGATCGACACCCAAACACTCAAGACTAATTTCACCGTCTTGTGGTTCAATGCTCCACACTGAGTCATGGGATACCCTGGTAAATAGGGGTTGAGTTTGGGCATCTCAACCCTGCCCAGAGCTTGTTAGATTCCTGCGGCAGACAGATGCCACTGTTATATAATTTCTCAGTCGCCGCTATTTTTTCCCTCATGTGAATTGCAATATTTGTTAGTGTTTTAACTCTCCTTTCATAAATGGAGGCGTATTCATACATAATAGCATGTATGCACCAGTTTTGTTGTTAGCTAAATTTTCCGCATGAACTCCACAAAATCAAACAGTCATTGAGCCTCAGGGCTATAGGTTTATTGATACCAATTTCTCTCCATAGTTACCCTAGAGCGATAGCGATGGTTGCTAAAGGACAGATCAAACCCGAACTGCTTATCTCTCATCGCTTTGAATTCATCCAATCAGAGGCTGCGTTTCAGACAGCGATTGACCCTAGATCCTCAGCCGTCAAGGTCATCATTAACTGCTGACTCTGAAGCCCTTCTCACATTAGTCATGTGGACATATCTAGCAGGTTGTGGACTAGCAGTATCACTGGTCCAACTTTGGGCCATTTACCCACCAAGTACCAGATTACTGATATAAACAATATATATTTTACAGTTCACTGCTCTGTATGCCATAAGCTTTATGCTTTTACAATAATTGTATGTATAGGTTGATCTTGTTTGGTCTTTCAATACCCTTATATCTCAATTTAACAATCTTATACATACTTACGGTAATTGGTCATGCCGTTATGTCATGCTGCCACTTTTTCCTTTTATTTTCGTGCCACATATACACATGTCCCAATGATTACAAGTACCAGTACCATTTGGCGTGTATTGGTGCGCCATAACCACCATAGCACCCCCATTATCCCTCATCAAGCATGCCGAATGGCCTAAATATATCACCATTTTGCGATTTTATTTTGTTTTGGGTACTTTAAAGAGAGGGTCCGCCATATTACATTTTGTATGTTCGCCCGTCTTATGCTATCTACATGCATACATGTAATTATGTTAACATTAATAATAAAAGATTATCGAAGGAATCAAACATTTACAAAGTGCAGATACTTCACTATATCAATAACCTGGTGACACTGGCCACAACAGCCAAAATCAACATGGAGAAATATGAAATTTGGAAAATTTCGAATCACTTTATATTACATGTCTGAAGTTGAGGAGGTTTAATACCTACCTGCATAATTTAGCCTTCTTCTTTCCCTCCCTGGTTGCCCCTACATGTACATGTGACTATTAATAAATGTTCTCATAGATAAGGCAATCTACACTGAAGCTGGTTACACAGTCTTCATACTATGTACATTATTAATGCATAGCTTATAAATGGCTATTGTTTGTATTTTAGCCTTTCTGTGTTAATAGTCAATAGCTTTCATCCCAGCCACAATACACTGGCTGCCGCTTGAATTGCTATTCATCATCTTAGTGAATGGTGGAGGCAGCAGTCCCTAAACAAACACATCAGCTTTGGTTACTATGAACTGATTTATATCATCAACTCGCTAGTAACTGGTAAGTACGACTGTTATGATGCAAGGTTCTGTTCACCGGTACCTTGGTCAGCTACACGAAGCAATGAGATGAAATTCTCACCATGTGATGAATGCATGCAGAATTAGATTGGATCGCTCAAAGTTTGTTTCTGTCAAGTTTAAGTGCACTTGAGAACAGATGTAGGGTCAACCTAGACAAACTTAGTAAGTGCTGTAAGTTGGTACTATATTCTATGAAGTATATGATGGTGGCAGTTGGAGAAAAACCTAGGACTATATGATTGGGCAAAGAGGACTAAAAATTGGAAAATAGTTCAGTGATCATCAAAAAGTTGCATTTGCATGTCATATGAGAGATGAGAGATGTGTGCTCTTTCTATAGTGCATATTGTCCAGTGCGGTGCTGTAGCAACCACTATGGGTAAAGTCTAAAAACGGTTGTGTAGATGGACTGATTTTACTTGGCTGGATGGAACTAATGTATGAAAGCCAGTGCATTTTGGGCAGAACTTGATGGGTAGTGATATGCTCTGGAGTTTGGGTAGTCTAATAAAAAAAGGGGATGATAGATTGTAAAGGATTCAAGTATTAATATACCCGAGTAAGGATCACACTACTGTAAATCAACCAAGCACAAGAAAAGGTCAAGAACAGATTTGTTCGAAACTGTATACCCACAATAATTTGTTTTATTTCACAGCTGTGGCGCCTCCCAACTGGAATCAAGAATTAATTTTCAGCTCGTCGAGTCAAACTGTAAGATTCGAATCACTTTTATGATTTTGTGTTTTAGAGGATGGATCCACCTCACACGCCTTTGACGGCGCGGTTGGCTCTCTGGCAGAGTCTCTCCGCAAGTTATCTCCCTCCAGAGACGATCGATTACAGCGAGGATGAAGAGCTGACAGTTTCCACTCCTCTTGAGAATGGACCGCACAAACATACCCCTTCCTACATCTTCCCAAGCCGCCCCTTACAGGTACTACACCCCTTCCTACATCATCTCAAGCCCGCCCCTTACAGGTAATACACCCCTTTCTACACTTC
>Ga0224511_10002738_pt1 | contig 12125 bp, 11 predicted proteins | sample SF_May12_sed_USG_2_FD_169988 | JGI IMG/M metagenome (GOLD analysis project Ga0224511, IMG submission 169988) | Sediment microbial communities from San Francisco Bay, California, United States - SF_May12_sed_USGS_8_1 | ecosystem: Environmental > Aquatic > Marine > Sediment | place: USA... | reverse complement strand
TTTTTAGATCTGTGGATTGATAATTATCATATCAGTCGGTGATCTGTGCATTTGTCCACTCTTCTAATGGTTTGCTCTTTGTTGTCTGCAGGGTTTTTTGAGAGCATTGTTTTTGTAATGATTATTAAAATAATTTTTTAATAAAAACAATAATAATAATACTACAAATAATAATACGAATAATTATAGAACAAATAATAACAGTTATGATATATTAAAATACTATTATTATAACTTGTATAATAAAACATATAATAATAATAATTAATTATTATTATTATTGAGTGAATAAAATAATTGAAAAATATAAATGAATAATTATAATAATAATAAATTAAATAATAAAAATATTATTATTGTTATTACAAAAAAAATATTTATAATAAATACAAACAAAAAGTAATTTTTAATAATTATCTTCATTATTTTTGTTATTACTTCTATAAGAAAATAAGCATTAAACAACAACACATCAATGTTGGTTGATAAATACAAACATAATGAATTAAAAATTGTAATGATTAAAAGATTGGTCTAATTTTTTTAATTTTTACTGTTATCTGTAGTCCTAATTACTCAAAACATAATTGAAAAACAAGGCTATTTGTATCATTTTTATGGGTCCCTAAATTGAAATCTTTCTTGGCTGGGTCCTTTCACATCCTGTTGTCTAATACACAGGGCCATAAATTCTGGCAGCCCTGCATCAGATTAGCAGGGGATTAAAATTCCAGACATTCCATAAACTATGCCATGAATGTTTATTTATTTTGTATACAACTTGCAGTAATAATTTTCTTTTGAAAATATTGGATCAAAAATGCACATTTCGCAAAACAATGGGATTTTAATAGAACATAATTGGTTTTAATTACACCCCCACCCTTAATTTGGAGTTATTGCCCTTTGTATTTTTTTACACATTGAATGTTGCCCAGGACATAACTCTGACACTACAAGAAGTATCAATATGAACGTTTGTAGGTAGATAGATCTCATTCAGTAGAAGTGCAATGCATAAGAACCGTAACTCTGTCTTGTCTAATTAAGTAGTAATTGCCCTTTGTTTTTACACTTGGAACTTTGTCCGGAACATAACTGTAAAAAACAATGTAGGTACATGTATATACATGTATTGAGTAGAAGTGGAATAACCAATTGTCTGGCTCCCAATGTAGCAAAGTGTGTACTTGTAGCAACCTGCTTTCACTGGGATTTGAACCCAGAACCATCCCAATCATTTGAGATTGTTTTTCTTAAACTATGAAAGCTGTAGGTTGGCTAGCAAGAAACACTGTCCAAAAACTATTTGGTGAGCATCACCTGGTTCGACCAGCTCTTGTCTACAATTGCTTGAGTGCAGATTAAACAAGATAAGTTACTGTTATTATAATATACAGTTATTAAGTATCCCAATAAGAATAAGGAGCCATTTGTTTTAGCTCTTTTGTCTGTCTGACCGTACGTCTGTCCATCACACGTTGGTGTCTGCTCTGTATGTTTTGAACTGCTTATGGGATTAACAAATACCTCTGCACAAATGTCAAGTATGATGAGTCAATGTGCAATGCATATGTTTGACTAAGGTTGGCTGAAGGTTAAGGTCAAAGTTTCAAGTTAAACATTGTATGACTTTATTTCATGTTTTCTTTATATCATTAAGACATGACTGCTTTGGTTTGCGAAAGCACCCATCAAATTTATTATTTTCTTGCATTAGATACACAGAGTCTCTTGTGTGACTTCCATCGTCTTCAAGCATGGCGAAGGTGGCTGACGAAGGACCGGGTTGGCAATCAAAAAGAAGAGATATTGAGCAGATTGAGAAAGGTGGCAGGATCTGAAACAGCTCAAGAGTTCCAGGAGAGACTTTCTTCACTGAAAAAGGCCAAGTTCTGGGGCAACATTTCTTCTTACATGGAGAAAGAATGGTTGCCGAAGAAAGAAGTAAAATTAGAAATTCCTTTTATTGATATAAATTGTATAATAATTGTAGTAATATATTCTACTGTGTAGAAATGCAATTCCTTAGTATCATTACTCTCTTTCAAAAAAGCTAGTTGCTCCAATTTGTATTTTTTTCAAAATACATACATACATACATGGGCCATAACTCCAAATGTAGTGAAGGATAATAGTTGCAAAGATTGTGACACAGTGCAGTGCCAAAGATCCATAACACTCACAGTCACCTTTTGCGTTTAACTGATCATCTTAATGCAGTTTATGAATTGAATATCATTGGCCTTGAACTTTTTTAAATGTTAAATATAGACTTAAGTCTTTTTTTAAGTCTTTAAAGAGTGACTTTGTATGATTAGGTTGTTTTTATATAGTATTGTTGATTTGTACAAAGATGACACTGTAATAAACAATACAAGCCAATCCTAATTTTAGAATAATTTTATGTTTAGAAAAACTGTTGTTCATGACTAAAAATGGTAGCAGTTTGATTATCATGTTACCTTTAAATTGGCCATTGTAAATCTTTGCTAATGCCGGATAAGCAGATGAAGGGACGGATGGAGGGACGGACAACGGATGCACCATAACGTACTGCCACCAAAGATCCCCTTGGGCATATAAAAACTACGTTATATGCAGTTGTGTGGCAATTTGTTGAGTTGTAGTTTAATATATAAATAGCTGTTAAGTGTAAATCTTAGTTTATTAAACAGTATTGCTTTCAGAAATGGGTACAGTGCTACAGAACAAGTGTGCTGGTGGATGTACACACCAACAATGGATTAGAGAGGATAAACAGAACTTTCAAATACACATTCCTCAAAAAGAGAACCCTGATATCTCTTGAAAGGATGATACATATCCTTCTACACAAATTCCTGCCAAGCAACCACACCCGGTAAATACATTCTACCAGGGTTGCATATTGACCAGTCAATTGAATATTAACCAGGCCAGCGGTCAACAGTAGTTAAAGCTGGTCTTATTGGTCAACAGAAGTCATTACTGGTCAATTGCTTTTTTCAATTAATATAACTGTTATTATGAAGCGAGCTTTTTGATGTAGTGAGGAATAAGCTGCTGTTGAGTATTGCAGCAGTGCAGAGTTGTTGTTGAACATTTTAGATCCAGTAGTGACCCAAGACAAAATCAGAGACAAGAGTCAAAGACTAACTTTTAGGCCTATTGTTGGCACAAAGTCTAATTATTAAGCAAATTTCACAAAGTTCACCAAGTTAATTATCAATACATATCACAAAGTAAATAAGAAAATTAGAATCACAAAGTATTTCATATAGTGGAGTAAGAAGCCAAAAGTGTTCTGCCTTAAACAGCAAAATGTTGATAGTCCCTAGCAAATCTGATTAGATGGTGTTTTAAGATGAGTTATGAAACATGGCTTCAGGTCATCAGGAACTGTCCAGCACAGACAAGATATATTGATGTTTGACCTTATGTTTAATTACAGCCATTACTCATGGGGGTTCTTTATCTATATTAAATTAGGAATCCTATCATTATGCACTGAGCAATGAAATGGTAGGCCTTTTGATGGATAATTAATAAATACAGATATTGGTTGTGAAAACACACTCACCTTTCAACTATATTTAATCTACCGGTAACTTTAAATTACCCACTAATCCTTACACATGCTAGGAGAAGTAATCAGTACTGCAGGGCCTAACCACATGAATTGCTGGGACAGTCAGATTTTCATGGCAAAGTTCAACTACAGTTCACTACTGAGTAATGGCTTTAACCAGTAATGACCACTTATGTATAGGCCAGACACACAATTTCAATTGACCAGTTATGATCATTTGACAGTGACAGTGATAGTGACAAAGCACATATATGTTCATTTAACATGTAATGACCAATAATGTATGGATCAGACACATAAGTTGAATCGAACAGTAATTACCACTTATGTATAGGTCAGACAGATAAATGCAATTAACAACAGTAATGGCAATTTAGGCATTGGTCAGACACACAAGTTCAATTGACCAGTTATGATCTTTTAAGTGTACTGACAAAGCACATAATATTATAGTCAACTGACCAGCAATGATGACTTAGGAGTTATGACAAGGTAACATGTGTTTAATCAACCAGTAATGACCAGGCACATCTGTTCAATTGATCAAAAATGGCCCCTTGAATGTATTGACCAGGAACATATGTTCAATCGATCAGTAATGAACACTTGAATGTATTGACCAGGCACATATGTTCAATCGAACAGTAATGACCACTTCGGAGTACTGACAAGGCACATATGTTCAATCAACCAGTAATGACCACTTAGGAGTACTGACAAGGCACATAATTATGTTCAATCAACCAGTAATGTTGAGAGAAAGAACAGAATAAGCATAAAACTATAAGATTAGTTCTCAAGTGTTCAAATGTTATGAAAAAAGATTTGTTTGATATGTTTTTGTGAAAAAAACTGGAAATAATAAAATAGAAATGTAAAATTTCAACCGACCAGTATTCGTAAGTATTGACCACTTTATAAGTATTGACTTTGCTTTGGAATATTTGCTCATAACTTGTAAATACTTGCAGCTACATTGAAGGAAATCAGATGATGTCCCCTGGCTTTGGCAAACAGTACAAAGAGAACATTCCGAAGCATCTGCACAACAGGCCTCCAGAATTTGTCAAAGCGGTAATGCAGAAAATGGAACTATCAAAGAACTGCAGGTAAAACAGAATTCAATATACTTTTAATAATCATAAGTTGTGTGTTATTTCTTCTCCCTTCACAAGATAGTGTTACATAGATATCTTACTTGGACTTCTTGGGTAATGGTGAAAGTAAAAAAACCTGGTTTGGTTGCATTGCGGCTCTCTTGTTCACATGTTGAAGTCAGAAACACTAAATAGTTATTGCAAAATATATTGCAAAAATGAATGTTTTTTCTGTTTTAACAGTTCCATCAGGAAAGTTGATGATATTGTTCACGTTGATGAGCATACTTGTGTCCTTGGAGATGCCAACAAGTACCCAAGATGTAGTTGCTTGTACTGGCGAAGGAAGGTGTTGCCATGTAAACACCTCCTTGCAGCTATAAGTCTTGGCAACGGTGATTATGACTGGAGCAAACTTTCACCATTGTACTTTGCGTCACCATTCTTTACATGTGACACAGAAGTTTTGGGTAAGTACTAATATTCTTATGGTAAATTCATACAAAATTGGCACTTGGAGTAATGTCAGTTATCTTATACAAGCAAGTAACCTCGTCAAGTGAGTATAACAATATGTACAGTCATTGTCTGTGCAGTCTATGTTCCATTTGTGACACATGCTTTATTTCAGAGATAAACTTACAGTCAAGAAAAGCCTTAATGAGTCATGAGAAAACTAAAAGGGAAAGTATCTTGTATATTTACAAAATTGTCATAAAAGCAAATAAAACATAAAGGAATACTCAAAAAAAAATGATGCAGAGTGATGAATATATTTTTTATTCTTTTGCTTAGAAGAGACAACCATGGAAAATGAAAAAGATGACCAAAAGCCTAAAAACAAACAAAAAGAACACCAGAATAAGACAGATGACCAGTGCAGTGACACAAAGACAGCAGGTAACTTTCTGAAAACAGTTGATGATGATATAGTTATGAGAAAAAAGAATATGGAGACTTATTTAAATCAAACCAACTTCATTTGGGGGATGTTATTGACTATTTCAGTTTTAACTCATTTGGGGACATATTTAAGCAATATCTTTGACTCCATTTAACAATCAAATCTGTTTTGTTTTCCTTTCTTTAACAGTGTGATATAAGATTCCTTGTTTTAAATCAAACCTAAATTTCTAGAGAAGATGCAGATGAGAGTCCGAGGAGAGCTGGATGTGTTGAGAAGCTGGTCATTTAACAATGAAGACATAGAGCAGCTAAAAAAAATGCACTCTATGCTACAAGAACTCATAGGAAAGGTCATGCCAGTGAATGGACAACTGCCCTTAAGGTCTGCAAAGAGAAAGCTCCAGTTGAAGAGGAAGCAGGGCAGACGAATTGTCTACCAAAATGTTGTAGGTGAGTTAAATTGAACTAGAAAAAGGGATCTGCAAAAAAGCAATGCATTGTACACTGCTTCTACTGACCAGCATTGGTTTTATATAACCGTTCTTTGTTCATATCTTGAATGCAGTCAACATAAGTTCCTGACATTTACTGGTATAAAGACTTTGGACTTTATCCCATGCATGTCATACCCTCCTTCAATTCGGCTTTCATGTAATAATGTTTCCTTGTTTGGTTTACAGATACCCAGGCATTGGACAAAAATTCTGCAGATGTTAAAGTGGAACACGCTAATGGAATCCCAAGTCATGAAAGTAATAACCTCAATCATTTCAGCTCAGTAATAAAAGCTGACAAATGTAAAACATAATTGTTCACAGAGTTATGGCTGTTTATATTGTTTTGCAAAGGACAGTAAATCTGTTGCGAAGATGTTAAGGCTGAATTTACTGAATTGTCTGCTTAATTTGAAAGTATCTCTGTTGATATTAAGGAACAATTTCCCATTACTTACTGGCTAGTTGAAAAGTTGTGGTCAATGGAAAGGACTTTGATAGTGTTAATGCAAAGGTGTATGAAACCTTGGTAATGAATAATGACTGATTTTCTGTCAAATCAAAACTCCCCACTCTACACTCAATTATTTACTGATAGTTCCATTAAAATGTGCATTGCAGGTTTCAAGATCTCCACAGTAGGCCACCCTGATATTGGCACTGATGAAGCTATACTCCAGGAACAGCAAAGCCAAGCTGATGAAGCTATGCTCCAGGAACAGCAAAGCCAAGCTGATGAAGCTATGCTCCAGGAACAGCAAAGCCAAGCTGATGAAGCTATGCTCCAGGAACAGCAAAGCCAAGCTGATGAAGCTATGCTCCAGGAACAGCAAAGCCAAGCTGATGAAGCTATGCTCCAAGGTGCATTTTGTAGGCAGTCTCATTTTAGATTACTAAAGTGATTTTCTACCAGCATAAGGTTGATTTCAGGTTCATCTGAAAAAATGCAAGAGTGCATGAAATTTAAGGAATAATATATATCTGTTTTCATAATTACTTGTAATATCAATGAAAGTAATTGTTTTATTTACTAGCTAAACAACTGGTGGATCATATGTGGGCTCTCGACAGAGACAGTGACATTCCTGTCGCCAAAGTCAATGGCCAGACAATAACTGACACAGACATACGGTCCTTAAAGGGCAGTAACTGGCTGACAGACAATGTGAGTATTTAAATTATCAAAAAAGCATATGATCTTAAACAAAGTGAGATATGGTGTAGCATTGTATCAAAATGCTAATCAGTGCAGCTACAAAAAGTTCAAAACTTCATTTAAGTTACACTCGACAAACAATTATACAAAGGAAGAACATAAAAGTTCAACTTCCTAATCATATAATAGCACTTGCAAGCTGTTTTATTTACAGATCCTTGACTGCTACATAAAAATGCTCTCCCAAGAGCAAACTGAAAGGGGACACAGAAGGGTATTCCCCATGGCTAGTTCCACTCTTGGAGGAATAATAAATGGAACATTCAAGCCAAACAAACCAGAAAGGTGTATGGTATGTATTTTTTATATCAAGAGCTCCTTGGAGTTAGGGTTTCTGGGTATTTTATTATGAAACTTAACAAGTAAATTATACAAGTTTAACTTTAAAAAGTAAACATGACCTTAAGTCATCAGTTAGTTTGCAACAGCCTCCAACTACACTGGTATCAAAGTCTTCTATCTGTATTGTTACAACATCTTTCAGATTGCTGACTATGACATTGTGATGGGAGTATACCACAGGGCAGCCCACTGGACTCTAGTTGTATGGAGTAGCTTCCTTCAATTATTTGACTTACAAATGAGATATATATTAAGCATACAACCACTAAATAGTCATTTGTTTTTATAATCATCTCTTATATTGATTGTTTTATTTAGTTTCCCAACAAAGAGACATTGCATGTAACATTTAAGTAATTTAAGACCATATGTCACCCATATTCCAAAATTCTTATTATACACGCATTCAAAATTGTGGGATTTTATTGCTTTGCAAATGTTGGTCAGTCAATAGATGTTTTGTTGTTCCCTTAATAGCTTAAGAATGCATAGGTGTATGACTTCAAACTTGGTGTATAGATTAGTCATGACCAGTAGATGACCCTTATTGATTTATGGGTTAACAGTACATGGTCACAGTGACATTTAATATCTTTGAACTGGTGTTTCTTTTCCATCAATAATTTAAGAAGCTATTTACTGTTTCATAGGTTGCTGAGATAGATACACAGACCATGTACTTTTACAACCCAACTGGAGAAAATGACGAAGAAATGCAGAAAATTTGTACTGCATGGAGGTAAATATCAGAAAAATGTACATGTCTATGACAAAGAAGAGCATGTCATGCAATTATTGCTATTCGATGTGGATTATAATGACACAGAAGCACCATAAAATTTCTTTTTAGTCATATTAAGTTTCACATGGTTACAAAAATAATGGTAGTGTTACAGGACAATCTATATACCGGTAATGTGTAAAGGTAATGTGTAAAAGCCAGACAAAAACACATTAATAGCATATTGTTTAGTGCATTTACAGAGATGCTGAAGCTGCCCATAACATGGAGAATTACAAAAAGTCCCCACTCTCAGCAGACGGACTCATTCAACTGTGGTGTTTTTTGTATGCTGGTGTGTAATCTTAAATCTATACTAATGGATTTTTCACACTGATTGTTACTTTAAAACTGCAAATATTTAACCAATTCCATATCAATTTTACCTATTGATCAGGTCTAGGAAATAATCTTTAATTAAGACTGGGTATAAAACATGACCTTAATTTTATGATGATTTTCAGATATTTTGAATTTAAGATCACTTATTCAGGTTGAACACCAAAATTGGTGAATATGTATTTTATTAATTTAATACTTAACAAAGACTTTTTTATATCTAACAATTTTTTTAACAGTAATCAGAATAACACACATACACATGCACATGCATACACACACGTACAAACAAACTACCCATCTAAATGAAATTATCAGAAGCAAACTTATGAATGCCAATTTTCAGTTTGCCGAAAAACATCTCAGTGGATCATCTACATCAATGTTGAATATCACCAGCACAGAAATGAATGACATGAGAAAAACATTTGCTACAAAAGTCATGCTGTTTGAAGGTGAGTTTACAAAGTTATATTGTTTAAAGGTTGGTTTGCCAAATACATTTAGTCAATCATTTAATAGAACAGAACAAAGGTAAATTAAAATACTGTTGAATCATCACTGACAACACAGCATGTACATTGTATTATCAAAAAGAGCAGAAGATAGAAGCAAGATAAAAAAAATGGCTTAATTTTCTGTTTTCAGAACATCTGATTGATTCCTGCCCAAAGTGTGGGTGTGAGGTAGCTGATGAGAACAAGGTTGACAATTGAATTCATTGATTTAACTGATCTTTGAATAAATGTGTATTTGTTCCTATATGTTTTAAAGTGTGTCATGTTATCATCATATTATTAATTCATAACAAGTTTGAATTTGAAGACTTAACCACAAAACAACTGAGAAATGGATCTGGGAATATATTTTTCCAATAAAAATCATTATCATTATTAAACAAATGACCATAGCTCAGATGCCAATGGGTAGAGTTACTATAACTTAGCATGCAATTACATTGTCATTTTAAAAGGTTATTATTCATACCAGTTCCACTACAATATAAGATATCACTGATCTGTTTACAGATACAATGTGGACAGTGTCAGCGCCTCTTCCATTTCAAGGCTTTCTGTGTAGAAGAAGACATAAATGGCATGAGTGATGGGGACCAATTCCAATGCAAACTATGCAGAATTCAGTTCTGGGTACTTAGCTTAATTTCTTAAAAATAAATGCCAGACATGGACAAGATATGCAAAAGGTCTATTATCCAGCAATACACGGGTGATTTAGCCGGTTATTAAACTTTGCCTAGATATTTTGTGATTGAATTATTTAAATTATATTTCAGCCCAAACATATGAAGATGAGCTACTCTGGTAGACCAACAGCTGACACTACAGTTCAATGGACAAACAAGCAATCAGTAGGTTTAGCTGTGTTACAAATAAACTGTACATTTTTAAGAACAAGCTCAGTTTGCTTGTTAATTTGTTTCAATCATTTGCTGTACACATAGTTTATGGAAAGATGCAAAAAGCAAAGTTTTAACACATATTTAAAGAAAAGCAGAGGTCCTTTTCCCATAATTATGTGATACAGACAGTCCCCTTGGATACATTTACCATTTCCCAACATGGTTCAGATCATTTCTTAGTAAAAACCATTTAGAACACTTGCAGTGCAATTTAAACAAACATGATAATACATAAACATTTAAGTCAAACCTTTGAAGGTAAAATATTTTATAATAAATGTTGCATGTTTGGCAAACATTGGGTCTGCATCACCCCTTTGTTTGGTGTTGTATCTATAATACATAAGGTGTTTGAGCAATTGCCTTGAACCATTTTAATATGTTAATTTCTCAGTTAACAAAAACCATAAATTTTTGTGCCGAGAAATGTTTTCCACATCTTTAGTAAGAAAACTGAAAACAGCTTTTTAATCAATTCCATATACCCCTAATTAAAGTAACAAAATTGCTTGAACTATCAAAACAGATAAAGGAGCAGCTGAAGAAAGGCGAGCAGGGTGTGGAAATCATCCCAGCAGAGGTGAAAAAAAGAAGAATAACTTTCATAAAATTCTTATTAGCTATTTTGTTGTTTGTAGAAAAATGATCAGTAATTATTAATATCACAATGTCTAACTGATATTCCATGAATTTGTATAAACCATTTAATAACATAGAAACATTTGAAAAAACCAGGAACTGCTTTTCTGACAATTTTGTTTGAAGATTTTTAAACATAAACTTTAAATATTTAAGCACACATGTACAAATAAGCTGCCAATATTCATCATTGCATGTTTGTCAAAAATACATTTTTCATGATTTCTCTTTATCAATGTACAAGGTGGAAAAGAAAAACGAAGAACATCAGATGGGGAGACAAACAGAAGAGGTGAGAAATTATCTTTACTTTGAAAGCCTTATTATTTTCTTACAAAAGTATATAATTTTTATATATAATATTATACCTCATTTCCATACGCCATTCTTCATTATGATCTCATCCAGTCCATTAACCACAAAATGTTAAGCCCACCTACTCTTATCTTTTTCCAAGGTCAGCTGCTTTAATTTCACTTAGAAATTTTTCTAGTTGCAGCCGAGAATGACAAGGCCCCGAAAGAATAAGGTCAGTGTGTTTTTCTTTCAGCAGGTTTGATTTTTTAAAGCAATATGTCAACAATCAATTTAAGGAACTCAGTTGCTTTAAACATGTTTTGCCGTATAATTCCTGTAAGATAACAGTTTCAAGGGCAGTCGATCTCCCCAGACAATTTTAAAACAAAATTTAACTTAATGTAACAGTTGCACCTATTCTGGTCTTCCTCTACCTATATTTCATGTTTAAAGTGCATATGGCTTCTGTTGTACTTAATAGATTTGTTGTTGTTCCAGAAATAGTTAAATGGTTGCACGCCTTTACCATAGCCCATTTGGCTCCAACATGAGATTAAAGTGAAATTTGTAATGATAAATGAAAATTTGAATGTTTAAATCCAAAAGAAAATCATTTTTTCCAGCGAAAAATGTCTTCATTTATCTATGAAGAAGTCAGAAAGAAGATGAAAAAGCCAGCTGAATTGCATTGTGTTTGCCAGCAGCCTAATAACGGAAAGTATGAAAAATGTGCAACTTATGCATATTTCATTAATTTCATCATTACCGTTACCAACTACTACATGCATTTCTTACAACAGAATGTTTTTGTATAATTGAAGTGAATAATCATTATTAATTATATAAATTTATTGATTATAAAACATTAAAATACAGAAAAATATTCACATACTGTAGTAATTTTACTTGTTCACAGTGTTGTATTGTAAGATTCAAGTACCAAATATTTGTGGGGTATAACATTAATGACTAAAACCAAGAAATACAATGTATAAAGATCTTAAAATGTAACTAACTTTAAAC
>Ga0224511_10002737_pt1 | contig 12127 bp, 9 predicted proteins | sample SF_May12_sed_USG_2_FD_169988 | JGI IMG/M metagenome (GOLD analysis project Ga0224511, IMG submission 169988) | Sediment microbial communities from San Francisco Bay, California, United States - SF_May12_sed_USGS_8_1 | ecosystem: Environmental > Aquatic > Marine > Sediment | place: USA... | reverse complement strand
TCTGATCCGACCATTTACGGAAATAATCGAAGGGCTTCGCGCCAAATTATAAATCTTATTTGACTATCCTGGTCAAATAAGAAAATGGATTTTTAGAATGCCCAGAAATGTTACGGAATGAGTTTCTCAGTTGACATACTGTGTCAATATTTGTTAAAATATGCATTTAATAATAATGTGTTTATTTGACAATGTACTTTTATGAATTTGGCCAGTAATAAATCTTTAAGGTTAGGTCTATATTTCTGGTGGATTGATTAGTCTTGTTGAAGCGGCATTGCTAATCTAACTACATTCAGAGACCAATAAACACATGATTATAGGTCTCTGCTTCATTTAAACAATTGTCGTGGTGTAAGGTATCATGAATGCATCTACTTGTTGGAAGTAGCTACTCTTCACACCCCCGTTGTATTCCGAAGTTAAAAAGTAAGTGCTCGTGATATTGTTTAATATTTGTTTATTGCATTTCAACCTCAATTGTGTGAAGAGTCATATAGTATAGTATTTGTTTTTGAATGCAGACCGTTTTTGAATGCAGACCGACATTTTAATCGCTAGGTGTAGTTGTTTAAACATGTTTGTTTGTTTGTTAACATAGAGCTTTGTTAATAAAATGTATGTGATACATCACTGTGGTATTGTTTGCGTTCCACAAATATGTCTAAAAATAATTTCTTATTACTTGGAATACTCAGAGCGCAATATGTTACAAATAAATTATTACAACATATCTGACTATGGAACATCTAAATCAATGTCACCGCTGTCATGGTTAGATCACGACCGAAAGTATTGTTCATTAAATATAATTATTAATTAATTATCAGTTTGCTTAACCGCTGAAATAAAATTTCCTTTTAAAGGGAATGGCTTGCCATGTTGTGAAGATGCGAATACATTCCGCTAAAAAACATTACATCATCATATCGGAACAACTCGGCCATTTCCGTCTAGCAAATGTTCGGTAGTTTACGTAATAATATTGGAGTCGCCCGAAACTCGACTGGTTCCCATCTCCATTTGGGCAATTAGCATGCATAAAATAGAAAGCAGGGAAATTTCAAACCGGAAATACCATTTCAAAACAATACAAAAAATTAAAGTTCATTGTTGGTTATGTTTTAGCTTTTCCAGCAATACAATATCATACATGAACTTCGTTTGCTATGACGCTTCAATAAACTTTCAGTTGCTCTTCAATGCTCCTTGAGATATGGCGCAATGCTGCGTGTAACATAACCCACGATTCAGCAACACCCTGATTCCGAAGACCACGTTCAGTATTCTCAATCTGCGGAAACACTATTTCGTATAGTCAACTTTTTCTCCAAAATTAAGAACATTAAAAAAACATATGTTGGTCTCACTAAAACGAGAAGAAAAACAGTTATACAACTTTTCCTGGAACAGGAACAAACGTTCCTTTTATTTTGATTAGCAGTAAAAATGTATAAATTGAAGAGATGTTAAAAGAAAACAAATGTTGCAGTCAACGTAGACAGGTTTAAATTTACGGGCACCATACCCAAACGGCCCGTACATAAAAATAATTCCTCAAACAAATGTTGAGTTACCGCTTTGGTACGGTCAATGACTTTCATTTGGAGGTTATCTATACACCATAGCAAACCGCACACTTACTCAACATTAATTGGAGAAGAAGAAAAAGTAAAATTCATTCACGCTTTCTTTATAAGCAACTTAAAATATGAATAAAATCCCTGTAATAATTATCACAGGTCCGTGTCAGAAGGGCTCGGTTATCTGTTGTAAGCTCCGCGTAGGCAATTTGTTTTCTTCTTTGTTCTATAGTAGAATCACAAAGTTTGACACTATTTTTATATGACTAAAACATATTCTGAGATGTCACTGTATATGGATGGACAGATTAAGTCACAATCTATCAAATGTGCGATGTCAGCTGTGCTTTCTATCCAAACCCCCAGTAATCTTTACCGAAAGTCTGATCTAGTGTGATTAACCTTAAATACTTAGGATTTGGTAGAGCCTTACTAGGACAGCAAGAGATGGGTTTTGCCAGCTAGTTGGCTTTTCAACATTTGACAAATATATTATTTAGTACGCATTTAATCTGTATAGTTCTCAAAATTTGCTTAACCATCCCTTTAATCTCAGCGCTCACGGCTCACGGTGTGCACCCAGCGCGCATTCAGCTAGCTCACTGCATTTAAAGCGTTTAAAGCTTAATATTTACTTAACTATATAGTGCACCACCTTTCTGTGAAAATAGATACCCTATTCGGCCTATTTAAAGCATTTTATTTAACAGTTTTAAAATGTAAAAAGTCACACATGACTTGCTAGATGTTTAGTTACACACTTTAAAAAGTAAAGACCTAACAACAACAAAAGCAAAAAACAAACATTAAAATCCTTGTCAGTGACGTTAATCGAACCCAGGACCTCTGGCTTCGCAGACCGATGCGTTACGCCCAGGGCACCGAGCCAAATGATTGTATCAAATGTAGTCAAGCTATTAAAATGGTTAAACGTTATTCGTCAAAACCTAAATAAACAGAGCCAATTTTGCGGGCAACACGTTTTCAAAAAGTCGATTTTCTGTAATATTATAACATGCATGGATTATAATATTTAGTTTCTCATATTTTTTAGAGAAGGATTTACTCCAAAAGTATGGTTAAAAAGTAAAATGTAAACAATTCTGGTCAAATATACAGACATAGCATCTGTAAGTATAATTATTTACAATAAAAGACGTATGTACATATACAGTTGTTTAATCTGACAAAATATATCATTGTTCTTTGAAAGCAAAATGCAAAACAATTTAACAAAATATCATCTTGATGTATTAACCATTATTTATCTCTGTCGCACGTTCGTTAACATCAAATTCCTGATTTCTTTAGACATGCAGGCGGACGGTCATGTGATGATTATAATTTGATAATTACCATTAAAAGAAATTGAGCCTTAGGGTTTCATCTGGGCTTTCATTATCTGATGTTACATGCTCGTGTCCGACATGAACCGCAACAAATCAACTATGAGCCTTTGTGTTTGATCCAGACATACTGCACGTAATATAATTAATCATCATAGTCCACATTTGTATAAGAAAACAATTTTAATTGGCTTTTGTTGGCTATTGTTGAACTACACTTCTCAGTTTTTAAACAAGTTGTTTTGTAAACGTCAAAAAGTGAATGGCAACTGTTGTTTCGTCTGACGTTTATTGATGTAGTTAAACCGAAATAGCAGTTGAATGTCTGACAACAGCTTTGGCGGTACCAGTTGTTGTAGAATAATAGTAACCAAACGGGCATAGAACATAATTATAGAACATGAAAACACCAAACAAACACATATACTAAGAATCATAACTTCAGTTACATTTTTTGTTGGGTTTTGCCAACTTAGGGCATGTTATAGTGGAACATCATGTGACTCATTATCACGTGAAAATGATATTGTTTACATTGACATATAGTGCATGGTTAGCTCTTCTCTCACTAGGAAGATGAATTAACAATTAACGCTTTATTGTGTTATTACGTGTCCCTTTTTGAGCTTTCAAACGGTTTGGGAATAACTTAGCGATGCCCTTCTATATGCCTGGAATTATAAATATTGTACACAAGAGTTACCGACAACTAACGGTTTATTAAAGAAGTACAATTGATGTCCATTCTGTGTATTTTTTTTCTTGAATACGAATCTGGTTTGCACAGGAACGTTGAGACTTTCCATTTGCTGATGAGGCCCTTTAACAGCGGCAGAAGATCGTTGAGGTTATCAAGCTTTTAAAACCCATTTGCACTTGGCCATCGTAATAGATGCGAGTTGTGCGCGCGGCCGTTTACATCTTGCTGTCACCAAGGTCTAGAATTATTTGTCAACTTTTAATAAATTGCCACTACGATGTGGCGATCATTTTTCAAAAAGTTAATTGTTAATATAAATATATTCTTCAAACCTTGCATCGAAAAATGCTGGGATTCAACTAGTGATCATGGAATAATCGTTTAACATGTTTCGAATGTTTTAACTGAAATCTGATATTTAAAATATAAGCACATTGTTACTGTTAATCTAATGGTGTTTCCGGAAATATTTCTAAATATTGTATTTGTTATACCTGTGTCCATAAGCTTAACTATAAAAATAACTAAAAGCAACACACGTATGTTTAGTCGAGTGATGGCAGTGTTGTTTGTGTGGTTGCTCTGCGGGTTGCTATGGCAACACGTGGACTGCCAGACGGGCGCCGCGTTCCAGGCGGCCATTGACTCGGCGGCCGCCGCCTCCACCGCCCGCAGTGCTGCGTCAGCCGCAGCGGACCGCGCGGCCTTTGATGCAGGTATGACTTCACGTTACCTCTAACCTCTTTGAGGAGAAATATCGACTGTACTGCAACAACAATGTACGGCAACGCCACAGAAAGTCTAATGAATGATTTATAACACGACAAGATTTATTTTATGCTTTCCGCTAGTTTATAGAGAAATATAGGTGAACTAAAAACGGTAATTCACTGTTTGAAACAGTGACTTATAAAACCGGTCATCAGTCACTATTTGTCCGATGCAAGGACTACTTTAAAACCCATTGGGAGCCACTCGTAGGATTATCTCCATTACCTTCTATGCAGTATTTCAATAAGTGTCGCTGTTATTACTAATGTAGATATCTAGAAGAAAAAAATATTTTTAAGGCATATAAATTGTAAGCTTTTTTGTTTTCTTTGCTTAAATTTAAAACTACTCTACGTGGAAATCCTTGTTAAGCAGATTGTTAGTTGGTTGAATGGTTTGGGGCCCTTACAGGGAATGAATTAAATCCAAAAATATGGAGACTGTTTAAATACATATTTCCCGTTTGGAGCCCAAAACCATTCAATTAACTAACCACAAACTAAACGAGGTTTCCTACTTAAAAAACTTCTAAATAACAAGTAAAGAATACATATAACGATCACAAATAAGATTTTTTTTAACATATTCCATAAATCAAGAATAACAATTAATAACACATTTAAAAATATATAATAAACGGGTAATTCTACAGGGATTGCCAAACTGATGTCCCGGACGTTAAAATCTTATTGTGCTCATTTGTAATATTTTTCTAAGTTTCTTTTTTTGTAAAGACCAATCTATTTGTGATATATTGAGGATGTTGAAACTTGATATTTAAATATCAGCAAGTAATTGGCGGTGATTTAATTAGACTGATGAAAGGGAAAGCCCTCAGGAAGCATAGCCTGCACGAGAAAACAGCAATTAATTAAGACCGCGGGTTGTATTTTCACGTGTCATTGTGACGATTTTCGATGTTTATCAAATATTATTTTAATAAAATTGACCTATTATCAATGTCTAACGATTCCTTAAGCAGAACTTTTATTACAATATTAATATACGAAGGTCATTCATAAAGTTTCAGGACTGGGGCTGTTTCGCTTACATTTTTCCACCTACGTTTCTGATTTTTACATCAATAGTAACATAACATGTGTCAAATAATATTGTGAAATATCAGTAAAATATCCTTATAAATACTCATCATTATGAATTTAATAAACAATGCGTAGACACTGCACGGAGCAGTTTATGGCGTCATTTTGAAACGTTTTGGAATTGTAAAAAATGTCCCTTAGTTTTTTGGTCATTACCGCAACGACAACACACAATGCAAATTATTAGAAAAATAAAAAGCATAAACAATCTATTTATACTCATTATAGATAGATAAGCCAGTGAACAACGTTTTAACCTTGTGTTTATTTCTGATATTATTTACAAACGTTCACACTAAGAAAGCAAAGTTCGAAATTTGTTCGCGTATGTTTTTACCATGTCAATACCGAACGGTGTCTACCTGCTTTAATTATGTATTGCAGACAGTTTAAGTATACTTATTTTATTGCTTTTATTGTTTTTATGTGCACGTTGAAAATAACTTACAGAAAAGGTATAGAATGGCCTTCAAATGAAAAATATTTATCAAAAATATGTCATTACCGCAACGGTCTTTACCGCAACGAAAGCATAATGACTTATGACTTAAGTTACCTTAAAGAGCCAATATATGCATACGTGAACTAATGTTCCATTTGCCGAACCTACTTGTAATAAGCTCGACTTATTCGACACATTTTTTGACTCGGTGTGTGTGCGGCCGTCCGTGCGACCGACTCTGCGGCACTGCATCGGGATCTGGCTTAATCAGCCAATAACTGTACTAAGATTAATTGGATTTTCGAAAGAAATGAGCAAAAAGTTTGCAGTTGATTACAAAATGTTCCATGCTCATTAACGTTATTCCTAGTTATAAGATTAAGATTATGGCTATAGGTCAAAGTTCAATATCTAAATGCCAAAAGTCCAAAATTACTTGTTTTGGCAATAACTTTGTAATGAACAGTTGGATATTCATATGATTTTGACCAAATATTAACCCTGATGAAAGGTTATTTCGCGCACTCAAAACGGAATTCTATTTTCAAGGTCAATGTCATACTAAGAGGTCAACGACCAAATAAAGTCCAAATTCTGCCTTTTCGGACCATAACTGTAATATGCAAGGCTTTTCCCCAAATAGTTTGGGGAAATCTTTAAATTATTGAAAATATATCTTAAAACATTCTTATATTAACTAGTCTAATAGAATTAAGCCAACAAATAAGCCTAGAATGTCCTTACCGCAACGTCATGCCATTACCGCAACGCACCAAAATTTCTATTGCTACTTAAATATACAATAGTAAATTGTTTAAACTTGTATATTCCAATCATAAGTTATACTCTTTATATTCATTAAACCTAAAATTGTGTTTACAGAAAGTGAATGTAGTGAGAACAATAAAAGTTTTATGCATCGAATCTTTATCAAACTATAGAGCTTAAAATGATAACAAATGCCAACTAAATACTAAACATGTAATAGTTTTTCATAATTAAAAGGAAAAACAAGCGTTAGTCTAATGGGACATTGAATAATGTTTATATTTAAAGTTTTAGTGTTATTATGTACACCTTGACGTAATCCTCTTTATGCATTCGTAACAAAACGGAAATAAGCATTTGTGCGCGGACATATGCCTTAACATATTGTCGTATGTGCGAATATACTTTACAAAAATATAAGTAAAAGTAATTATCGTTGGTTGCGGATGAATTTTTTTCGATCGGGTTTGGCAATTCCTGTAGAAATACCCAAACATCATTCAATAAAAAGTCCACTTTTCGTACGCAGATTTTTACCTACTACGCTGCACTGAAAATAGTAGTTGTGGGGATTCCTAATTTGACGTCATTATATTGCTGGAAATAACGTTACCACTAGCTGTCATAAAGATAAACGAAACGCAGGCCTATACTGTATGTATACAACGATAGCGTTTTTATCCGTCCTTCTATACATTAATTTTAGGTATTAATTTTCAATTATTCAGATAAGGTGAAGTTAAATATATTCCACGCGATTAAAAGAAAAAACAACGACATTAATGATTTCATATAAATTTTAACAGCGACAGTTTTTGAATGTACAGCAGGAAGGTAAGGGAGATAATCCTGCGAGTGGCTCCCAATGGGGTTAAAAGTAGTACTTGCATCGGACAAACAGTGACTGATATCGGATTTATAAGTCACTGTTTCAAACAGTAAATTACCTTTTGTCACTGATATAAACTACCGGTAAGCATGCAATCAAAGTTTTAATTATATCATGGACAAGGTATAATATAAAATAGGGGTTTCAAAGGAGTAATGCCTTTGAACTGGGTAATGAGAAACGACGTAAGGTGTTGCATACATTATTTCCAGGAACAAAATTAATCTTCAAAGTATAACCCTGTGTAAATATACTATGAGCGTTTTATCCCACCAAAATAAAGACTTGCCAGAGTGCTGGCCTCTGAATAAGGGGGTGGTTTATTCCTGTCCTGATGCCATAATTTTAAAATTAAGAACATAATATTAAATTATACATAAAACAAAACTTGGAACACCAATTCGGTGAATTTAAAAAAAATAAATATATTTACGGCAACCGATCAAAAAAGCAACATATATTATTGTAAAAATATCTGCTCTGACTTCTACTTCTGAAAGAACTTCATCATTCTTGAATACTACATTTTTCATTTACCTTAGAAGTGCCATAATTTATTTTATTACACTTTATATGAAGCTTTCGTTGTGCCTTTATTTATGTATTTGCATTATTGTTGGACTTCAGTTGAGAAGAACATTTATTTTTGTCAAATTTGAAGTATTATATTTAATATAAACTATTAGTGTATAAATGCTTTTGAAAATCAGTTATAAACATACACATTTATGTGACACATCACTACTCAACACTAAAGGATTGATTGTTATTTGTTGTGCGCATACTGAGTATAAACGCTTAGAGGAGGACTATTCAGTGACGCGTTAGCGCTTCTCGGTAATTTTTCAAACCTTCATCTGAGCGTTTATACCCAATACACAACACAATAGTTAATCCTGATTAATATGATTGTCAACTCCTTATTCACAATATTATAAGAAATATTACCAATTATTTTACTTATTTATTGTCAACTTTCAACAATGTTCCGGGAGTAAAGCGCACCGGCAAAGTCGTTTTCTATTAGTTAATTGACGTTGCGCTGATCAGCGTTTTGAGTTTCGCGTGACGTACCCTAGCGGGTAATAGCAATTAATCGTAAAATTTTCCTTAAGAAAATAATAAACTAATGTAAATATATATGAATGAACAGCACATGTTTAATTTATGTGTCTGTAGGCATCGATCTCGTGAGTCCAGCCGCCACGGACCCCGCCGGACCCCAGTTTGTGACGAATCCCACCGCCCAGGCCATCGGACGCGTCGGCCTCGCCTTTCTGGACACGGCCATTACGGCAGCCGACATGTACTGTATTCATAGCTTACAATAGTTGTCCACACTGTTTTATCTATATTGAAATTCGATGGTGATGCTACAAGTATGGTGTACCACAATGTTTGGTCTTTTCCTTTCATCAGTTTAATTTGTACTCAGTTGGTCAAATGATGTAGCGTGTTCCAACGGACTTTTTGTTTTTGATGTTATAGAAATAAAGAGCACACGTCAAGGTCTGAAGAGTCTTAACTCTTTATATGTATTTGCATCAAGTATATAATATATTAAAATGACCTTCAGTGTTTTTTTCGGGGGACCAGTCGCCGTTACACACAAAAAAGTAGTTTTGAAGATACATTAATATATCTCTATCTGTTTTTATGTCCGTCACATGTCAGACAGTAAGTGTTACCGATATTAAACTGTAAATATCTTTTCTATTTTACTGCAGGGTAAACATAAGCGGCGCGGCGATGGCAGGTGCCTTTACGGACGCCGGAGCCGCTGCCAGAGTACCGCTGCCCTGCCCCTTCATACCTCCTAGGTGTGACCCGAGCGCGCGCTTCCGTACCATGGACGGGACCTGCAACAACCTCAGATTCCCTCTATGGGGTCGCTCAAATACCCCATTTGAACGATTTCTCTTCCCCGTCTATAGCGATGGTAACACATTATACTACACAAATGTATACTATTTTCGTACCTATAATAATCAACCTTTTCACCCATTATAAAATTAGCAATACAGAAAGTTAATTTACACACCTATACGCTATGTTCGGTTTACCAGGTATGTCGGCGCCCAGACAGTTCAGTGTATTGGGTGGAAATCTTCCTAACCCTCGCCGTATAAGCGTGGAGTACCACGACAGTCTGTTGATTGTTCTACCTGACCTTAACCACATGACCATGCAGTATGGACAATTCTTAAGCCATGACGTCGAGTTTCAAGCCCTTACCAAAGGTACGCTTGTGCATGTCCCTTTTTTGTTGTGTTTATTTTTAAAACGTTTAAATAGCTAATATCCGATTCCTTTTGTAAAACGTTATATTTAAATACTACGAGTTGCATATAATGTTTAAACCTATCCGTTTGTTTATATACAGGTTTTGACGGCACTAATCTTGACTGCTGTGCATTACCAGACAGGTTTGCTTAAACATACTCATCATTTCCATACATAGGAAGGGTTTTTAAAACTAAGCATTTGAAAAAAAGTAAAAGAAGAACTGAGCATGCAGCATTTATAATGTCTTCGATCTAGCATTATGCAAATTATATGAAATGCCGACACGTTTTGTGCTGAACAACAGCATCTGTCCCATTGTGTGTGTATAGGCCCGGGTGTTTCCCCATCCGCATTCCTCAGCCGGATCCGGTCTTCCCGCCCGTGCGAACATGCATGAACTTCGTTCGCGCACTGCCGACTCCAAACTTACAGTGCACTTTAGGTACTTAGGACATGTTGACGCTTCAGGCAAAAAAATAATTAAGTTAAGAAAAAATATCAGTAATTGTGTTGAAACATGCTTTATTTTATTCGTTTTACAAAAGTACTTGCAAGCTTTCTTAAAGCATTCTCAGATCAAATAAGAACCATCTTTAAAACTTTAAATTATTAAAAACTTACGAAACAGCACATTTCATTAGGCGTTCGCCAGCAGCTGAACCAAATCACGCACTACATCGACGGCTCCATGATCTACGGTTCAACCGACGAAGAGTCGATGGCCTTACGTGATATAGCTGGAGGACGAGGTACATGGCCAAGTATTAATTAACATCATGGACTACTGTTTAATAGTATACCACATGTAGATGTGTCTTTCTTTATGATCTGTATCAGAACAGTCGTTAATTTGCAGTGTTATCTGTTATTCTTATGAAGTTCACAGTGACGGTCACTTTTTACACCAATATCACTCTCAACATTTTTAAGTTACGTATGTTCCGGCACGTTTTACACAGTGTGGAATAGGTTTACTGTAGATTACACATTGCTCGGCTCTGTTCCAAATACGTTTGTGGAACTGCCGGACTGGTCAATATGATGCCATAGTGCCCCCAGTGGGATTCACTTGTTCTTAAATATCTAACCATTACGAGCCAAAAGTGTTTGTACGTTAAATTCGCTTAACAAATATGTATATGTATCTTGATACACTAATCATTCGTCATACACGTTACAGTAAGTGAGGTGTGTTAAATGACATTGCAAAGGTCACAAGAATGGCAACAGTTCATAAGGTGCATAACATCAAGAAAACATAAAATCAAATAAATACATCCTTGTCCAAAGTTTGATTTGATTCCGGGATCTCGATCAAAGTAATTCAATATGTTATTCTCTTGTCCGCCGAGTTCACTGGACATTTCATGACTAAAATCAAACAAATGCTAAACCATGTGCTACACTTGTTCAACAAGGTTGTTTTTCGCTTATAGTCAAACATTTATTTATAATACTTATAGGCAGGGTTTTCGGCGCAGCTGTCTAGGCTCGCTTTTGACCCAGTGGTTAAGTTGAGCTTTGGCCAATAAAAGACGCTGTAAAGGAAAATACACAAATTTTAAATTTAAGAACAAGCCCTGTGATTAGCTGCAATCAGTCACAAAGACTGGTAGCGAACGTGCATTCAAATGTCTGTAATTCAGATTCTAGGACGATAGTTTTGGATGAATTATTTCGGACTTATCAGTTTTCTCGGATATGTTCACTAAAGTGTTTACAACAGCACGTTAAAAGAGAAAAATGCATTCTGCTGTACCGTAATTGTATTCATTTATTACTGATTTATGATGTCTGTTGGCGTATTTCCTAAATAATCATTAACAGTTTAGTTGACCTGAATATTCAGGGAACCAATCTATGTGTGTAAAAGATGATCTCAGTGAGGTAACACTTGATACCTATGTTTAAGTTAGATATGACGAGCCAATATTGTCAACTGGCGCGGTGGCGATATCGGTAGCGCACTGAACTTTTAAATGCTTGCAACAGTTCTCGCACATCACGGGTTCGAAAACAGATTATGTCAATATATTGTTTTTCTTTTTTAATAATCAATTTACAATTCGACCAAACAAGAACTTCATCAAATGTGTGGTATACTACTATTTTAGGTCTGATGCGGGTTAGTCCAGGCGACCTTCTCCCAACCCACAACCCTACCGACGGCGCCGAATGTGAACCGACTGACCCAGTGACAAGGCCATGTTTTATTGCAGGTGACTTAGTAAATACAGCT
>Ga0224511_10002736_pt1 | contig 12128 bp, 4 predicted proteins | sample SF_May12_sed_USG_2_FD_169988 | JGI IMG/M metagenome (GOLD analysis project Ga0224511, IMG submission 169988) | Sediment microbial communities from San Francisco Bay, California, United States - SF_May12_sed_USGS_8_1 | ecosystem: Environmental > Aquatic > Marine > Sediment | place: USA... | reverse complement strand
GCTTTGCTTCCCAAAAGTGCAACTCTACCAGTCAGACGGGATTCCTTGCCATCTCAGACAACTACTTTAATAGTTGCTGATGGATGTCGTCTGCTAACAAATACATAATGAACTGTCAGTAACATCTAGATATTGCTTTGTCTTTACTGATGTTTGTGTTTACTGAACTTTGAGATATATCAACTGATTTCATTTGCGTTTTAAGAATAAAAGAAATAAAATCAGTAACCTTACCAACAAATAATTAAAGAAACTTTTTATAAACAAGGACTATATGTTCCAATATATGTAGAATCCGTGCACATCATATTAACTTACATAAATAGTACCATTTCCAAACGAACAGATCCTCGTGTCTGTCTGGCCCACGGACAATGCGGCTCCTGTCGCCTTTGTTTGTATTGTTTCTTTAGAGACACACTTTTCGATGAATAAATGTCGTTGAGTTTCTTATCCTTTTTGCGATGTACCGGTGTACACCATCGTATTTTACATTAAAATAACGAGTGTTATGCAACTTGCTATGCTCGTATAAAACGTTTCGCTATATCAGACAGACAAACGAAATCAAATTTCTTTGGTTAATTTTGGCGTATGTGATACGAGAGTTGAACAACATATTGTATCATCAGCGTCATTTATGTCATAACAATATTATAATCAAAGAATAATCATTATCAATGTATTGATATGTAAGTGTCAATTACGGTAATATATGAATAGACATACTACGAGGCATCTAAGACCTTCAGTGATATTAAAAATAAAACCACCACTCTAAATCACGTTCATTTCCCTTCATCACGATTACTTCTTGAGTTTTACAGAACACCATAAAAAGAACGCTATTGTAATTTTGTGCTATGTATTTTATATAATTACGGTATGGTACTATTTGTTGTTCGTCACATCGTTCAAGCCAAGTAATCTCCCGTTATAGATGTGACGTTATTCGAGTATCTTCTCTTTTTGATATCACTAATAACTAAAAGGTTTTATGACCTCTATCGTTTTCATTATATGACTAGCAGCTGTATCAAAGGATTATGTTCTTCCTTCATTAACAAGATCATGATTTTATAGAGAAAAAACAGCTTTCTGTGGTTGATTCCATGACGGCGAAACGAGATATGACGTGATGACGGATGCAAGGGTACTGTTTAACGCCGGAGCAAGAACCACCTTGTGCGCTATATCTTGGAAGCGTCAGCCATCGGCATCGTAAACTCGCGAGACTTGCACGGAAATACGCAGCGTATGGTTTGTTTTAATGCCAAATTTAGTGTTTGTTTGTTTGGTTTTATGCCTTTTTCATCACTGACATGTTCGAAGTGCGGCTGATAATTCACCGCCAACCAGCACTGCTAGGTTGCTTGATATAAGCTTTATTACTGCCCAAGCGACTGGTTGGTCTTCATATAAATCATATGCCATGGACATCCGAAACGGACTGGGCGCAGTGTCTAGCATTGAACTTGACGGACAATGCTCGAACCAATGACTATTGAACACATAGTCCTGTGTTCTAATGACTGATCCAACTGGGTTTTACCGAAGTCAGTTAGTGTTCTGTCTCGCGATTTCTTTAAGTTGTAAGAACGTGTTTCTCTAGAGTGGACAGTTCTTACTATGTAAAAGATCAAATAAACACACGTAAGTCAATTATGCATTATGCGTACCGGAAACGAGATAATGGCACATGATGCGATGTATAACACAATTTAACTTTTATTAAATTGATCAATCATTTTTATTCGTTTTAAAAACGAACATGATCAATATGAGGCGTCTGATCAGGAAAGCTGAACATGAGTGAGGAAACTTGTCTCAGTAGTAAAACCCTTGACTGCCGACACAGGGATTGCGAGTTTGATGCCCTCCCAGGAAAATACTCCCGTGCATATAGTGCTATACACCGGGCACGTTAAAGAACCTGGTTTTTCCTGGGGCGCTCTAGTATCTTGCACTACGGGCCACTAACAGAAACTAACAAATAAATACTCTGACGCCGAATGGGAATGTCCGAAAGCGTTGTTAAATAAACTCACAATCTCCCCTTCCAGGTTGTACATGGAATATCAAACTTATTTAATTTAATTTCGCATTGTGTACAAATCATGTTAACATTCATGTTTTTTTTATCTGAAGCCAATGACCACAACATCATTTTACTTTCTAGTTCTGTAAATGATCTGGTTTAAAATGTGTGTTTCAAACAGCATTGAACTGTAAAATCGTGCCAAAAATGGCATAGAACAATGCTATAAAGTGTTACAGATGATTCCATTGGTGAAATAATATCAACACGGGGTGTTAACAATACAGTGTAGAAAACTACAAACAGTAAAATAACAGTGTATTCCAAAGGATTCGTTATATCACAAACGAAGTAAACGTATGCGCAATGATATCCTTCATTTTATTTAATTAGAAATAGCGCTGGTTAATCACCCGTTCTTTCTCTTTGTACCACTAGTGCACATAATATGGACCAAATTTTTTTTATTATAAATCAGTATATAAATCACATGCGTCTGAGAAAAGAAAATATGGTTTTGGATTATTTGAATTTTAATACAAATAAATATACATTTGTACCACTGTGAATGGTCAAATAAGTTCTGCGGGCTTTAAAAATTAGCTTTAATTGCATGAAATAGGGGCTAGCAACAACATGGTCCGATTGTTACGTCATTGGCCTGACGTCAATCTGACAGACGACTGTGCGGACGGTGTTGAACTACGGGTGCAAACGTCGCTGCAATGACGTTCTTTGTATTCTAATTAATATGCACGATATCTACCTGGTGATTACTGACACAAAGGGTACGAATAAACCTGATATTAATGCTTTTAAAATGTAAAAATAAAAATATTTCAGTGTCATAATACTTCTATGTCTATTACAGTATTTTCCTCAACCAGACGAGTAGGCTTTTATGCTCCAATGAACAACACTGACCAATATAAGTCTTATCACCGCGCAATGAAACGGGAAATGGAGATTGCTAGTTTGTCTAGGAAAAATGCTTCCGTGTATCGGTGACATCAAGACGCTTATTTGGAATGTCAAAGTGCACTAATAAATGAAAGAAATTATGATGTCAAAAAGTCCATTCCCGATGACATCAGACATTTGTTGTACTGATCAGCGAGGCAAATGTCATCACACATACACAAATCCTTGCTTGGAAGCTATATCTCACGTCGTCATCTCCTCGAAGGTTCATATTATTGCCCGCAATGGCATTAATAAATTCCTTAATACTGTTTTTTTACAAGGTTAGTGATAAAAACAGTTTAAACAGTTGTTTTCATTAATATTTTAAGCTTTACAATTTTGTTTCGTCATGACATAGTATAATCTAAGGAATATTTGCACATTCAAACTTCAAACTTCAAAGTATTAAAATGTTTTCGACACTTTGTAGTCGTTGCAAAACTTTGTCGGACCTTCGGACATGTCCAATAGATTTTGACAAGGTTCGATTGATATCATTAAATCGTCGGTCCGAACTGTTTGACGGACGATTCTGGTGTGAAGTACAAATACTATGATAGTCATTGCCGTTTAAAAACGAAGTGCAGTCCTACCTAACTGACTAATAAGATTAAAACGAGCACTGCTAGATCTATGTTTGTCAAACCATACATATTAATGCTTGTGATGTGTGTATACATTATTAAAAATATACAAATTAATAACAATGCCAATTTTTGTCCTATATGTTACTTAAGAATCGTGTCGAATTTTTTATTCTGTTTGACAGACATTCAACCCGTCTGGCACTCCTTGCTAGTCTGTCAGACCAGATGTCTGACAAGATTTTGTAATTTGGTAATAAATGCTTGAGGCATTCATTATCATGTTAGCGGACTTGATTTAAGCATAAAGAACTGAGAATAGCGTTGTCAACCCAAAATAAAAAAATAAAAAAGAATCACTTAATTTAAGTAATAAACAACATAATTTGTTGTATAGTATATGTTAACATTTTAACCACGTACATTAAATAATCACTGTTATTAAAGAAAATATATCTTTAAAAGTGTACATGTAAGTTATTGTCTTGTTTTACCTCGTCATAATATGAAAAACATACGAACAGTTCAATCTGGTTTGAAAAATGAAATAATAAAAATTAGTAAAGAGTCGCCCGATGATTCCTCTTAAAAAGTCATATTTTGTATTAATATTAGTTTTTTCGGTTCTACTGTATGGCTGCAAATATGTGTTTGAGACTTCACAGTTCGTAATTCGTCAATATTAACGGAATCATCTCTCATCATTCACTGCGGCTCATTGATTTCCCATGATTCTCGCAGTTTTTCTTTGTATATCACCAAAGCGTTGTTTCCCTATGTATATTGCTGTTTCTGGGCAATTTTTGGCAAATGTGTAGTAAAAGCTGTCTCTGGTACCAGTATACCAAATAACTGCGTTGGAAAATTCTTGATCAACAATCTTACAATGACATCCGACGTAAAATTCAATTGCCTGATATTTTTTAATACGCCCATGCGATTTCAGCATTCGTTTAAATTCAATTTCAATTAAGTATAATCACGGTTTGCGATCATTGCCCCCTGTTGATGAACTCTAGGAACAAATTACCAGCGTATATTGGCGGTGCCCTTATGAAAAATACAAGTCAACGCGTTGTACTTACAAACGATTCAAACATAAATATAATCAAGTATTTCAATGTTATGCGGGTTATAATTTACGCCATTAAACGTACATTATAATAAGGTTTTAGGATTATAATACTGATTTTAAACAACTTACTTTAACCTTCATAAGAATGCAATCTACGATGGTTATTTTTTATTAGTTCATGCCTATGTTTCAGGGGAAAAATGAAAAATATAAAAGTAGATAAAGGTGCTCAAGCAACAGACAGGATTAACGAGTCGGATAAGCTACGGCAAAGATAAGAGCGCAAAAGTAATGCAAGTGCAAATACTAGCGTTTATTGTTAAACTTTACTGACTTTCACTGTTTGATGTGAGCATGTAGTTTTGTTACTTCCAACTTCATTCATACCATTGTTTTTCAAGACTATACAAGCAATAATACTTTGAAAATCCTTGTCGAAGTCTTAAATGACTTTATATAACAAGTCTAGAAGTACCTGGTGAATTTCTGATTGAGTCTAGACGATTTTTTTTAATTTGATTATTGGATTTAATATTGGTACATTCAATATATGCCAGTACAATTCATGCTGTAACATAACCACCGCCAAAGGGGATATCAAAGAATAACGAACACGTCTTTAATAAATTAAACAGATTGCAAAAAAAACTTATTTCCGAGAACCTATATTGTAGGCACTGAATATATGATATCAAACATACTTACAAGTTATACGCGTTATTTAGTGTTTTGTTTCATAATAATGTTTTAATGGACATTAAAAGACATTTCTGGCCTAAAATATCCTACAAAATCAACAGATTTTCCGATTTGCTTTAATAGATATTCCTTGTTTCCAAGAAATAAAAAACATTTTTTTCATTCCCTCAAACGAACCATTTATTAAGTACTGAGAAACAACAAAACAACAAGCAGTGACCTAAACCAGGTTTACCATCAAACTATTTTCGTGTTAAGATTGTGTGTGTGTATTCACAAAGTCACCTTGAAGTTTGAAATGATGATTGACACTCTTTAGAACGCGTGCGTACTTCAATATAAGAAAACGATTTCTTAATTTTACCATATACAAAAACAAACGCGTAACTATGATCTTATATTGGTAATATCAGAGTCCTTATAGGTAATATTCTTTTTTATATGTTACACTAACACATTTTATGTTCTCGATTACGATGTGAGTATGTCCATTATCATTAAATCACAAAATTTAATATAAATATCTTAAGTGTTTGCACAGCAACGACAACAATATATCCTTCTATCTAGGAATTGTTGCAGACACTTGTAATAGTTGTATCATACTCTCTTCATTCTGGGGTAACTGTTAGTGTCGAGAGATTTGTCACAAGCCTTATTGCTTGATTCAAATTGATACAATGCACAGTTCTGCTAAACTTCATTCTCCTCCCCTTTCTGTACTTTTCTTTTGTTCGTGTGATGTGGTTAATCACAAACAGGAGGAACGCTTTCTTTTGTATCAACTAGGTCACATTGTCACCTAACAATCATAACCCTAAAGTATTGGATTAGAATTGGTCATGTACTGTTACAAATGATCATGATCATGATTGGCCGTTTGGGAACTGTTCATTGCGTAATTACGATGTGTACCGTTGTCGTGACATTTAGCTTTATCAGACATTTTGCTATATCTGACATCCAACGGAAACATTATATGTTGCGATATACGTGCACAAGCCATGCGTTTGATGCTTTACATGCTTTACATTAGACATAAATTAGGGATTAGTAATTTATTCAGCCATAAATTGATTAGTAAACGGTGAATTAGTAACAAAACATGTACAATGTACATAGTACATTGACAAGAAAAAGAAATATATTTAATTGTTTGATTTAATTTTTTAATGTTTTCAAAATGGTGTTTTTGTAATAACTTGGCACTGATTTATGCGAACTGAAGAATTCTGTATAATATTTATTAAAATTTAGAAAACCAAACAGGTGCGTATGTTTTACACTCAAAACTATTTTCTTTCTCAAAGATTTCTGGGGGGGGAATAAAACACTTTTTTTCCTCACAAATCTGATCAATTGATATCGTTTGGAATTAATGCGGATTCTAAGACTAGTGTTTATTAATTGCCCTAAATTGTTTATGGCCACATTACCAATGATGAATTTGACTAAATAATTGCATTAATTCTGGTTTATTGCATTAATAATTTACTTACAGGGCAACACACTGTAATTATGGAATTTCTCGTCGGTGTCGTGAAATGCTTATAATAGAACATTCAAAGATTTATCTGACAATTTTTTTATGCTGTATTAAAACCATTTCCATGTGAACTTCGCTCGTTTAAGGATGATAAATACTTGTAAATGTGATCTAGCAGTGTGAATGATAACTACACTGTGATTGCTAATAAAGAATTTACAATTATCCAACCAGTCAACGGTGTGTAAAATCAAACGACGATATGTCCGTAAAAAGAGGCCGTAGAAACCGATTATTTTCACAGTGATGGGGACTTTTTCAAGCACTGAACCGAGTTGTTTAAAGATAGCATCAGATAAGTATTACATTGTATAAAATTAAACTGATGAAAGGGAATATATATCAAAGGTAATATATAAATTCACTAGGTGTGTAAACAACTCAATGGATTTAAACACATTTTATCATTGTAATCACAAATTGAACATTATATTAATTAATACTCGCTGGAAACATCGTCGTTTGGTTATACACATCTTTGAATGGTAGAGAGGCTTTTTACTATAATACGCGTTCGTAATCAAGGTCTCCATTGCATGCATTACAATTGTTTTCATCAATTTGTTGGAATTGCATTTTTACACAAAAAGTAAATATACTGAACCAAACAATGAACATACCATGTTGTTTTTAGCTCACCAGAGCGTGTGATCGGTCTTTGTCCGTCGTCCGTCGTCCGTCGTCGTGCGTCGTCCGTCGTGCGTAAACTTTTATACTTAAACATCTTCTCCTCTGAAACCGCTCATTGGATATTGACCAAATTTCACAGGAATGATCCCTGAAACCGCTCATTGGATTTTGACCAAATTTCACAGGTCTGTCTGGAATGATCCCTGGGTGGCCCCCTACCAATGTTGTTCAAATTGTTCCAGTTGGTTGCATAAGTAGGTCACAGGGTCAGAAAATAGGTTTTCAAATTGCAATTTTCAAACATCTTTTTGTCTGAAACTACAAGGCCCAGAGCTTTCATATTTGGTATATAGCATCATCTAGAGGTTCTCTACCAAAGTTGTTCAAATTATGCCACTGGGGTCAAAATTGACCTTGGCCCGGGGTCACAAATTTACATTGAATTATCTAGAGGTCCTCTACCAAAGTTGTTCAAATTATCACCCTGATAACGACTTCTTCTCTTGAATCGCTAATGGGAATTTGACCAAACTCAACAAGAATTGTACCTGAATTGTCCCCTATGGAAATTGTTCAAATGATTCTGATTGGTTGCATATGTAGGTCACAGGGTCAGAAAATAGGTTTTCAAATTGCAATTTTCAAAAATTTCTTGTCCGAAACTACAAGGCCCAGAGCTTTTATATTTGGTATATAGCATTATCTAGAGGTCCTCTACCAAAGTTGTTCAAATTATCACCCTGGGGTCAACATTGACCCCACCCCGGGCGTCACAAATTTACATTGAATTATATAAGGAAAAGTTCAAACGACTTCTTCCCTTGAACCGCTAACGGGAATTTGACCAAACTCAACAGGAATCGTCCCTGGGAGGTCCCCTACCAAAATTGTTCAAATGGTTCTGATTCGTTGCATATGTAGGTCACGGGGTCACACAATAGGTTTTTAAAATGCAATTTTCAAAAAGCTTCACTGAAACTTAAAGGCCCCGAGCTTTCATATTTGGCATATTACATTATCTAGAGGTCCTCTTCCATAATTGTTCAAATTATGCCCCAGGGCTAAAAATAGACCCCGGGGGTCACAATTTTACATTGAATTAAAATTCCTCTTGTAAAAATCTACTAGAGTCTTGATATTTGGTGTACAACATTAGTGGTCCTCTGTAGATGGCTCCACTGTGACCTTTGACATTTTCCTCATGTGAGTAACCCAGGGCCCTTTGGGCCCTCTTGTTTTCATACTTAAATTTTGTGTTAAACATATCTCAGTGACTACAAAAGATATCAGCATGAAACTTTATAGGTAGAAAGACTTTAATGTACAGTGCACATACACCTTTCCCTAAATTCCTTCACCTCCATTCAATCAACAAAACATGTTCGGCGAAGGATATCAATTCGACGAATTTGCTTGTTTAAATTAACAGACTTGTCTGTCAAAACTAGCAAAAGTATCTTATAACTTTCTTGAATACATTATTAACTGCACAAATGTCCGCAGTACATCCATTCTACTGTACAACATGGCAGACATTGACGTCGGTTTCAACATACCCTCTTCACCTTGGAACAACTGTATTATTGCACCGCGTTCTGTTATGAGCCTTGTTGCTGTAACCAAATTGAGAAAGGATAGTAATTATGCCTTGTCCGGTTGTCTAGGCGAACATCACGAGAGTAGCCTTGTAAACATGTTCAAAATTGAATAAGGTCATCGTTGCAAATCAGCTGTTGTAAGGATACGTAATGATGACAAATGTTTATGTTGCATGCAGTGTAATTAAATAAACTATAACTTTTTTTACAGAAATTAATTTCACGCATTAAAAGAATTCTATATTATAATCTTAAAATATAATTATTGCAATATATTTACAACACATGAAACAGTTTCACATTCTTATTATAAAACAATTTGTGTTTGTCAATCAGTGATTTAATTCAATAAGTGAAACTGAGATCGCAGTTTGGAATACATTCTATTTATAACATAACGCCTTTAAACTCATTCATAAATGACCAGATTTTCTTTTATACCAAATTATGTTAGAACTTATTAAATGCCATCTACAATTTTAAAAAAAGGCTGCATCTTCATTAAATATCGTATGTAAGATGGGCATTAGAAGTTTTTCTTGGCCGCTCATGGTGTTCTCATCTGGAGAAGACAAAATAACACAAGATAAGCAGAAAGACGATTTACGAAAGACAATGTAAACGGCTATGTTCGCCTCATTTGAGTAAAAGAGGTTACTATATTGACATTATCTTGATTTATATCGCTTTGCTTCCAAAAAGGGCTACTCTTCCACAGTCAGACAGGATTCCCTGCCATCTGAGACAACTACTTTAATGGTTGATGATGGATGTTGTCTGCTAACAAACAAAGAATGAACTGTCAGTAGTATCTGGACATTGGTTTGACTTAACTGATGTTTGTTTGTGTTTATTGTGAAATGAACATTGAAGTATACCCATTGATTTCATTTGTGTTTTAAGAATATGGTTCGGTAAATTGAACCCCGATTACACAAAAAAAAAACGAAATAAAATCAGTTAACCTTACTAACAATATATTAAAGAAAACGTTTTATATATAAGGAATAGTTTTTATCCAATATAAGTAGAATCCGTGCATATCGTATTAACTAACATAAATAGTACCATATTTTCAGACGAGCTGATCCTCATGTCTGTCGGGCGAGGCACACGGACAATGCGGCTCTCGTTGCCTTTGTTTGTGTTGTTTCACCAGAGAAACTATTCAAGATATAAATTAAACTGCTGAAATGTCGGTGTGCGTCTTAGCACTTTGGCGATGAATCATTGTACTTTGTCGTGTTTAGCATTAACCTAATGAGAATTGTTCGATTTTGTTATGCTCCTATAAAACATTTCGCCATATCAGACAGAAAATGAAACCAGAGCATTGTGTTTTGCCCAACTTACACGCCAGTCTGTTTATTAGCTTCATGTTAGAATTTAACCATCAACATATTTGCATAAAGTCTACTGTGGTGAGCTTTACATATTTGCGCATGGCTTGCTTGCTTGACGGGGTAAAATGCAAGACCCCAATGTTGGCATTCCGCTGCTCGAAGGAAATACAACTTAGCTATTTGTTCGTATTATATGAAAACGACGATGGCTGCGCAAGGTCTTTTATCCGTATACTCCTTCAAACGATCACGATTAAACACATGACACGGCATTTATGTCATAACAGTTTTATAATCAAATGATAATCATAATTAATGTAGTAAAATTGCTTAAAACACTACTTAGTAATTGTCAGTCACTGTGATGTAGAAATAAACAAACTGGATGCATTAACAGACCCTTTCAGGTTTTAGTAATATTAGAAATAAAATAACCAATTTAAATCACGTTCATTTCCCTTCGTCACGATTACTTCTTAAGCTTCATAGGACACCTTTTCATGAAAAAGAACGCTATTTTAATTTTGTACTGTGTATTTTATATAATTACGGTATAGTACTGTTTGTTGTTCGTCACATCATTCAAGCATAATAATCTCCCGTAAAAGATGTGAGGTAAATCGAGTATCTTCATTTTCTGATATCACTAATAACTAAAAGGTTTAATGGCATTTATCTTGTTCATTTTATGATTAGCAGCTGTATCAAAGAACTATGTTTTGCCTTTATTAACAAGATCATGATTTCATGGGAAAAACAGCTTTCTGTGGTCGATTTCATAACGGTGAAACGAGAGTTGTCGTGATGCCGGACGCCAGAATGATGTTTAACGCCGTTGGCCAAGGTCAAGAGACGTAATCCATCGGCATCGAAAACTCGCGAGACTTGCACGGAAATACGCAACTTATGGTGTGTTTTTATGCCAAATTTAGTGCGTGTTTGTTTGCTAGTATGCCCTTTTCATCACTGATATGATCGAAGTGCGGCTGATAAGTCACCGCCAACAAGCACTGCTAGGTTCCTTGATATAAGCTTTATTACTACCCAAGCAACTGGCTGGTCTTCATATAAATCATATGTCTTGGACATCAGATACATCTTGGCGCAGTGTCTAGCATTGAACTTTGCGGAAAATGCTCAAACGACTGATAATTGAAAGTATTGTTCGGTGTTCTACCTACTGATTTAACTGGGGTTTACCAAAGTCAGTTTGTGTTCTGTCTTGCGATTGCTTTTATTTGGACTATTAAGCCAAGATGTATTTAATTAATTTATAACCATAAATCATTTGTATATGTTTTAAAATGTACCTAATCAAAATGATGCTTCTTTCTCGGACGACTGTACATGAGTGATGGGGACTTGGCTAAGTGGTAAAACACTTGACTGCTGATCAAGGCACTGCAAGTTCGATGCCTTGGTTTTACCTAGGCAAAATGTATCAGTGCTCTACACTGGGCACGTTAGACTACATAATTTGTCATGTGTGGTGGGCGATCCAGTATCTTGCACAATGAGTCACGAACACAAACAACAATATGAACGTCCTGACGCCGAATAGGAATGTCCGAGTGCGTCGTTAAATAAACGCACCCCGCCCCCTCAGGCTGTACATGGAATATCAAAATTACTTTAATTAATTCCACATTGTG
>Ga0224511_10002735_pt1 | contig 12128 bp, 2 predicted proteins | sample SF_May12_sed_USG_2_FD_169988 | JGI IMG/M metagenome (GOLD analysis project Ga0224511, IMG submission 169988) | Sediment microbial communities from San Francisco Bay, California, United States - SF_May12_sed_USGS_8_1 | ecosystem: Environmental > Aquatic > Marine > Sediment | place: USA... | reverse complement strand
GTTTATAACTGTTAAATGTTTTATTGTTGATTTGTTATTCGTTTGTATTATATTGTAAAATAATGTACCTTGTATATAAGTTATGCTCTCCATGACTGGAGGAAATAAAAGAATCTACCATGCTCACCTCATAGCGCATATGCAGAACTCTTTTAACAACCAAGACGAAATAATTTTATAAACCATGATCCCAGACAGCCATAAATATAACTAAAAATAACTACTCAATGATGTAGTTAGTGTTTAAAACCGCCACTCATGTACTAGACACCAGCTGTAATAAGTAAACTTATTTTGAAAAAAGCGCAACCATTACTGATAATTAAAAGAAAACCATATGCGAATAAAGACATTGAATTCCGAGTTAATATAGATGTTTTAATAACACAACATATGAATGCAACCATATGTGGACATTATCTGTAGCAGTGTAGGCTTCCAGAACGTCCATTTGAACGATAACGAACATAAACTGATTTTTGTAAGATCATGAGACACCGCCAATGCCTTAGTTATAGTAGTTAGACGACGCAAGACGGTGATTCCTCCAATTGACGTAATTTCATTGGTGTTTCTAAGTTAATTTCCACCAAAACAGTTGTAATTTGTGTAAAGCAAAATCGTTACTCTAAACGAAAACGAAAAAAAACAGTCAGACATAGCAACCAAAAACGAATTAGATAAAATATTAGCAGTATACAGTATACAAATATAAACACGTAAACTAAGTCGTATCGAAAAAAGTCATAAACATGGATTTCAATAATATCGACTCTAACTATTTCGATTAATTATTAGTATATCAATATCACAAGTAAATATATCTATTACCTGCCATTTATACAAAAAGCAAACCTTTTCAGCTTTCCCGTCGAACTGGATTGTAATGACTTTCGAACATATGTAAAAGAAAAGCTGTTCTTTCAGAAAGCTTGGAGTCATTTACTAGGCCAATGCTTGTTTGCATAATTCTATTGTGTTGACGTAATAAAAAAATATGAATCCAAAATCAGTTCTTTACCAGAACGCTTTCTGTCTATAAAAATATACGCAATATGTTATTCTGTTTTTCAAACACTTCCGATGGCGTCCCACTATAAACACATAGTGCACAAATTAAGACCCACTTTGACACGTCACAACAAATATACCGCGTCTGGGGTTCATCAATTATTTTCCTGATGGTTTGGCGCGGATCTATGTCTGAAAAATAGATATAATGTTGTTCACAATTACTTGAAAGCATTTCACAAAGGATAACTTGCTCCACATTATTACATCTGCCTAAAACTGTAAATTAACCATTAAACCTGGAATGTAACGCTAGCGTGCATTGCTTCTTTTAGCCTTTAAAACATTACATAAACTATAATTTGCTCCACATAAAAACTGTAAATATAACAAGAACCACTGTAACTACCCCAAAGCATGCATTTTTTATGTGACCAGTTCTAATTACATGCATGAATGTTAGCATTACTTTTACAACATATTGTAACGGGGTATATCGTCAGTTAAATAACTACTTTTCTTCTTAGACGTTCAAAACCCTGTCTCATTTTTATTTTGGAAGTTCTGTTAATTGAACTTTATACTCATACATGTTAAGCGGGAATAATACTTGGTACTATTGCAATACAATGTACAAGTAACCTGATTAAGCATTATGCTATAATTTAGATTCTAAGATAAAAACGCAACATTCCGGTAACCAAATACAGTATTATATAGTTGTGTTTTATAGCTTAACCAGTCCCTTCAGTAATAACTAATAGTGTTCCTTTATAATAATATAAGATTCCACAAAAATGACACATAATTAAACGTGTCCTACTCGCTTGACATAAAATGTTTTACAAAGTTGGTAAATTTGTAATATTATGATATTTATCATATCAGCCCTTCTAAAAATTTGATAACAACAATGTCACAGCCTACAGTTATTAAAGCAGCACATCAAACAACTGGAAAGATTAAAGTTTGATTATGGCAGAAAAACGGATCAATCATGTTGTTATTTATTGCCATACTCATCATGATGTTGGCATGCCATTTAATAACATTGACAAGGCAGTTAATCATAGTTTAAAGATATTACATTTTTATGTGATTTGTCCTTCAAATGTTCATGTTATGCCTTTGCTGTACACGGTTATATAGTTCAACCATTACAGGAGAGAAAAAAATACAAAAGAGATAAAATCAGTGTTTTAACACAATAACTAAATCCTTCCTTCAATTGGTTATGCATAATTCTGAATACATTATATGTTGTGACAAAAATACTAATTGATGTGTACTTTTTAAAAATCGTATTTGCAAATTCAGAATTGTTCTGCTCAACATACAACACTATGATCGATTAAATGACAATTTATTTAAATGGCCAATGCATGTAATGTAATGAAAAGAAAAGAACACACTAAGCATATGGGCATAGTTCGTTTTTATGTTTATGCTTGAGATGCTTATTTGAATACATTCAAACAATCACACAGTGTTATTCGTATGCACTGATATGATCTTTACGAAGACAAAGTATCATATGTCATAACAATTATTTTCAGCAGGTTCGTTTTTATTATTCTAGTTTTTGTGCCGACCTTGCATGGCCCTAGTTCTTTCTCATAAATTTCAGGGAGATGTCCTACGAGTCTATGATAAGTTGTGTTTTTAAAGTTTTATTTCTCAAATGCAAGATACATCTCAATAACACGTCAGCACGTTATAATATAACATAATTATGATGCTTTGTTATGGATTTACACACCCACAATAGTGGTGCCATATGTCTCATATTATTAAAGTACTTCTAAACGCAAATGAAACGAAGGCGGCGACTGAGCTAATTTGAAAATGGCGACCACAACGGAGACTCAAAACCGTACGCAGCTATATCTATAGGGTCACTCAATTGCATTGAAAACTTTTATATATAAGGCAGATCAATTTTAACCACAAGTTTTAATCACGATCTTAATGTTTATATTATTTCCAAAACGCATACTGTTTATGCAAAATGTTTGAACTATATTTAAAACAGTTATCAATAAAGAGAGCAATATGATGTAAATCAGTCAGCCGTACGACATATACAGTATACAACTGGAGAACTATTTTCTGGGGGGTAAATATTTTGCATTGATCCACATGTCAGAATATTTACAAATTATATCCAAAATATTTATGGCTTCTGCGGGAAGCCACAATAATAACACCGTCATTTGAATAAAAATAATTTGATAGACTCGTTGATCTATAGAAACATATGTTACCATCTTGTATTGGGTTTTTATTTTAGTCCCATAGACAGATCCAGCCTCATCGCAGATTTGATTATGACAACAAACATATTGTTTCATTTTAACGTAAGCCAGACTGGGTTATTTGATTTTAATACACTATGTGCCGATTTAAATTGAGAAATTTGAAGTTCCAGCTGATAAAGTAAAACAACTCAACGTTTCCTTATTCAAAGCATCAACTTCATTCGCATAAAAGCAATAAGAATAGATGTTTTTCTAAGCAATACTGTTTATTGAAATGATTTCTGCTTTCTTTTGTAACTTAAAAAGAATTGTCGCATTGGCAGTATGCATACATCAAAATTCAAAACTAGTGTACATAATATCGCTTTTTTTTCTCTAGCATCTACGTATCATCTTTAGTAGGCGGATACGTTCACATGTGTAATAACTATATAACTAAGTGTTTATTTCGTAGTCTCGTTTTTTGTACACTTCAAAACAGGCATGGTCGAACTTTAAGTGGAAAACAATATACGTAACTATTTGTTTAGATTACAAGAATGTCTACACACTATATTTTTAAACCAAAGAAAGAGAATATACCTTACAAAATATGTTCTAATTCCCGGGCACCAGCCACCAAACTAAGTTGTTTCGCTTACACTATAAACACATTATGCACAAATTAAGACCCACTTTGACGTGTCACAACAAATATACCGTTCTGGCAGTTCAACATTATGTTCCTAATGGTTTGGAGCAGAGGTAAATAATGAAAGGGTATAATGTTTTTGTTTATTACAAGAACAATGCGCACACGCTAGTAATGTATGTGTTGTATTTATAGTAGAGAGGGTAAGTCAAAAACACCAGAATAATGCATTTACAATTATATCAATTACATGTTAACAAGATACTAAAACCAACACCCGTGCTTTTGTTTAAAAGTATGACATGTATTATATGTTTATCTAGGTGTGTAATGACATGAACGTAGGGTTATTTTTGGTTAATAGTCATTCGGTGTCATATACATTGAATTCCACTTGATGTATCAGCACAAGGATTGGACATGTGTAATTTAAACATGCAACGCTAAATAATGATATATTTATTTACTTCTTCTATGAAGAAAAGCAAGTAGGTGTCATCTTTTCGGAAAAGATCCATATACGTAGTTATGCATCGTACCAACCTTAAAGAAAGCAATCCCTATTTCTGCATGACGCTCGCTAAAATCACTGTTTGCGTTGTTTGGGTGTTTGTTTAGGTTAATTGAAGGCCGTTTACAATTCCGATAACCGAGTAATGGCAGTAATTAAACCTACTCGCACTTTTTCCTGAACATACGTCGTGATGAGGTTCTGTGCAATTCGACCCATTTAGGCACAACTGTGAGCACTAGTTGTCACACAAGGTTGACCAGAGTATATTCGCGTTTTACGGATAGAGTTACAGTAAGATTTATCTACTATGTAAGAACAATTATACATATGAACTTATAGTAATCTAATATTAAATACAGAGAAATATCTATTTAGGCTCTAGTTTATTTGAAACATAAAACTAAGAGATCTCTACTTAAATTATTCGGTATGCTATAACAAGAACAGTGAAAATGTATAGACAAACGTTAAACAAAAGATTAAACTTATTTAACAGTTATGAATTTATAGTAGGTACTGCAGTATTTAAAACAGTAATTTATAATATAAACATTGGTATCTATCAAGAAATAAATTAATCTCTCACAGCGCAAACATAGTCATGTGGGTATATCTGGACTCATAAAGCATAATTATGTCTTTTTAATTGCAGACCAATTTTACAAGCGATAAGATCAGCACTAATTGTGATTTGGAAAATAATTCGAAAACTGTAGACACCATTTATCAATTTGCAATTTTTCATTTATTATTTGATTGAAATACGTTAAACTGTTAGTTTACAAACAACCCCACACTAGTTGGCAATAAAACAGATTAGGTGTTCATATGTAAATACAGACTGATACAGACACGAATCAAGTATAGTATAAAAAAGTATTCAATCTGAATATTTTAAAGGGTATCTAATTGACAATTAAGTGCTCTGAGATTGCCGTTGTATAAGTGTCATTATAATTATTGTGGAACTTATTACCAATAAATTATCAATATTAATACTTATTATATGTTTTAAACTTTTACAAGTCACTGCAACCTCACTTTTCAGATTTCTAATTTTTTGTAAATGATTATTATATCACCGCCGATTTTCATGTAGTATACATTACGACGTGTTAACATAAAAAGCAACAACGCAATACGTCTGCGTATCGTTATAGTGTAAAATATATAATAACCTTATTGGAGATCCAGGAAAAGATTATTTCGAATGTGTTTGACTTTGCTCCACTAAAGGAGGAAACGTTTTCTGTAGCAAACTGGCAGCGGCCTATGGTAATAAGAAGTCGAAAGCTCTAAATGGTAATCAATGCAGACACAATGAAGGGACGTCGATCATGAACAGTCGAGACATCAAATTATGGCTTATTGGTACCCAACTATTTGCTCTAGGCTCAATTATTCCTTTTAAAACCACCATGTACATACATGTTGTGTTTGAGACTTCGATTAAAATATTTTCACCGAAACTTTACTGTGGCACTTGCTTATATTAAGTACTAGATGTTGTTTACTTTAATAGATACTGTTATATATACGTTTTAAACGTTAATATATGCATTTCACAAACTAACATACACACATGGTATTTCGTATTATAGGTTTAACTAAAATATAAGCAAGCTTAACTTATTAAGATCATAACGAGGATACAGATTAATACCTTGCCATTGTAGTCTGTTTATGTGTTTGGTTGAATAGTTTTATCCTCTTTACCTAATAAGAATCTTATGAGGTAAAGAGATATGTATGAGCACGTGCTGTTTATGTACGCATATTAGGAGCATGTTTTATTTGCCCCCAAACTTAACCTGTCTAAATTGTTAACAACTTTTTTCTGTGAACAACTCTTCAATGAACATTGATCATTTACCATTATTTATTTATATCAAATAAAATAATTACAATATTTTGCACCCATCCCTCGATCTGCGCTCGGTACTAGTTACGCTGAAGTTTTCCATATCTTTGCTTCATTACAGTATAAGTAAACCAAGTATATATTTTCGTTAGCCAAATGTTTTTGACATGACTCAACAAATACACATCGCTGTTTTCATTGTAGTACTGATAGTTCTGAAACAGGGGGTACGTTTTTCAACATTCTCTGATATTCTACAGTTTTCTCATAATTTGTAAAACATTTCTGGTTCTTTGTTGTACCAAAACAACCATATAAATATACCCCTTATGACACAAAACAACTGGTTATACTTCAAAAGCACTTCATAAATAATTACATTATTAAACCTAGAAGTAAAATACGTATGTGTTGTATATTAATTTCTACTTGAACTGAGTGATTATGTATCGTAATAAAATACTAAGTCTTATAGTATATGGTGTACCACATAATAGCATCTTACTGTTATATTTGATCAAACGAGAAAAACCCCGTTAATTTCAGCTGAATGCTAGTGAAAGCATGTTCAGTGGAACATGTTGTTCTGAAACAACATGTGGCTTTTGTAACTGTGCAACTGTTTAATCTAATTTGCAATCATGTCTGACATATTGAAAACACATCGATCTTTGGCATACGGTATTGAGACGATTCGTCTTGCACTTCACCCAAAACTTAAATAACCGATAACGTCGTAGAAACATGACCGACATAGCAAAATGTAAAATCGTCATTCTTTCACTATACTTCACTGCAGTAATGTGTTTAAAAAGCTTTGAAATTTTTATACAAGTAGTTCTTGAAATGTCAGAAATCGCAAATCGCATAGTCAATTTATCTACAATATCAATTGGTACGTTATGTATTTTGTAAGCAGAATCAAAGCGACCTAGTCTCAACAATGCCAGGGTAATGGCATATAAATGCTGACAAAGTCTGCAATTAATCACAATAGTTAAGGTTTAGGAGTCATAGTCCATTATCATCCATAATGATTATGATCTTACTGTTTTTCCAATTACAGAAGCGAAGACAATTCATTTTCGCAGTAAATTTCTTTGTTTGGGTGTTATCCTAGGCCCTTGCCATCACAAAACCGCATTGAGAATATAAGCTGCAAATTATCATGAGATCTTTTTGTGAAAATATTTTCTGAACAATTATCCCAAAGATTTTGAATATATCTCAGTTGTACGATATTATGCTTTATGTGGGCTTTGTCAGATGTTAGTTCTACTATATTTAGTCCACATTTACAATAGTCAGGAACATGTTTTTATTTGAAAGAATATTGTCATTGAAATTTGAAGTGTCACTCATTACTGTTTCGAAACAATCGTAAGCTAGTTCGGGTGTTTGCGGTTATTTAATCGACATTCGAGTATTGGATTTTATCTAATTAAAGGTTATTGACATGCACAATGATAGATAGAAATAATTAGTACAGCGGTTTGAGTGAACGCCTGTCACACCATCGGTTAGGGTTCGAATACCGCTAGAAGAAGTTTTTTTTAAACCTTTTTGCTTTGTTGTGTTTAATGTGCATATTACTTATGACATAGTATTTTAGTGTCGTTTTAAATATAATAATTATTTTATTTTATTTTAGATGCTTATAGCCATTCTTCTTATTCGTTGCCATGTTTAACTCTAAGTGATGTACATTCATCTGAAGCTACTATGCGATTTCAAACTCCAATTTCATTGCTTTAATCGTGAAAATCGAGAAAACTCACCGGTCTCATAAAACGGGTTCAAAATAAAAAAAAACGCATCTGTTGGGAATCGAACCCAAAACGTCAGCGTGACAGCGCATCACCTATACCAAAGACCTAAAGACGATTTACATGAAAGCCACTTACTTATTTGCCTTATAGCTATTCGATATTACATGGGTGACCTGTTTAAAAGTCAATTCGATTCGTTAATTTTCTATTTATAAACTCGACTGTATACGGAATATGCATGGATGCCACTTCAAACTTCAATGACAATACTAATTCTATTGTATTACTCATACACACTAATGTGTCACATTATAAGGCATTTTAAACTGAAACACAATGACAAAATGTTACAAACAATACAGACGGAGGCAAGTTGTAGGATACACAGTGGTGTACTATAACAGCATAACATTTTAGAGCGGAGCAATGTCAACTAAGTACACGCATGTATTTATTTAATTTAATCAGTTGTGTTGCACTTGCTATGAAACAATCAGTTAACAACTCACGGAACAATTAAACGTGTTTTATTCAATAACCGATTTACATATTTCATTAAAAAACTTTTAATTAATCAGTACTGAGTTTTGTCGACCGTGGACAACAGTCAAGACTGCAACTCCTAAACATGATACACTTATTCTCTTAAGTGGCTGCTAAACAATTGACCTATCGACAGCCCGCCCAATATGGCGTCTTGACGGACCAGCTTTGTCGGGCCATCTATTGTATTCACTTGTCAATCTTGCTTATTCAAATCGCTATCACCATCACCTAGTCCGATAATTGGTCAGTAATATTATAATGGAGCTTTCATATTATAATAAGTATTCAGGTAAGCGATGCGTAAATCACGAAGACCAGGACAGGAGGGCGGGCTGTCGATAGGTCAATTCGGTGACTTCATTTAAATAACGATCGATTTAGAACTGCAGCACACCAACCTTGACAATATTATCCATTTCCGCATGACGTGCAGACGCCCATGAAAAACACTGTAGTCATACGTTGGTTGGTTAGAAGGATTTTTATTTTTAGGCTAATTTCGGGACTGATAAAGTAGTCACGGTGGTCGGTTAACCAACTTGCACTTAACCGCTCTATATATCTACCCGGAATATGCACACGTGCAGGTAACTAACAAGTGCCCTACTTAAGTCAGATGTAGTTGAGTTCAGTAGTCGGAACTATTTAAAACTATCAAACAGTGATCATGTTCTGTGCAATGGACAGTTCCACAACTGTCACTCATGATCATTTATAACTGTACATGGTCAGGTTTAATACAATGGATTAGGGCTATATTGCCAGGTGACAATCCGAACTTGAACACACAAAAGAAAGCGTTATTCCTGTTTGTGATAAACCTTATCACATAAACAATGGATTTCAGCAAATGTTGGCGGATATTAAAAATGTATGGAACCATGCATTTGACACCTAACTTTAAAGCATGGCGTCTGAAATGATGACGGAGTGAAACACAGTTGGTTTTATTGCCGATCGATTTTAATATATGTATGACCCTTAATTCGTGTTACTCATAGCAAACATTGTAACATGTGATTATTATCAATATTATAACTGTAAGTTTTCCTGGATGTGAATTTAGTTTAACATCTTTATTTCTTTATATTTGAAATAGTATAATAGTAAAACACTTATAAATCATATTTAAGGATCTAACTTCCTTGATTCGTGTACGCTTTAGATCAGGTGCAATAATTAAAAACAATTTACATTGCAATTGGTATGAACTGTCCAATAAAAAAACATTCAATATAAAAATATCATTTGGGAGTGTCCTGTCTCATGAAGAAAGTGTATGTTCAAACACAGACCAATTTTACGAAAGATAGAATCAACATTCATTATTAATTGTGAGACAACTACAGACAATATTTATCATTTCGGTATTTATATTCAATTTGAATTCGAACAAAAATAAGGTTTTATAAAAACGAATTTACACACAAAGGAGACGACAAAGATTATTTCTATAAATGATGATTAATACTCATTATAGCTGCATGTATTGTACAAAAATGAATGATAATCACATACATACGTTGGAAATGTCTACATTTATGAGGTAATGTTGACATTGAAACAATAATTAAGGAATAATTGGTATCTAAACATTGTAATAGCTTTGTCAAAAGTAATTTAAAGGAATATCTTTCAGTGCAGTCATAAAACCATAATAGACTTTAATGAAGATATTTTATTTATTTATTATAATTCAATAATAATATATCCCTTTTGAAAATCCAGAATATGGTCTTTAGTCTATGTTTTGACATCGCTCCTCTAAAGGAGGAAATGTTTTCTGTAGCAACATGGCATTGGCCTATGCTAATTAAAGTTGATAGCTCTAAATGGAAATCAAGGTCGGCATATTGAAGGGACATCGATCATGAACAGTCGAGACATCACATCATGGCTAATTTGCACCAAACTATTCCAATTAGCCATATTTATTGCTCACAACATCACAGTAATGTTTTAGGGAAAAAGCTAAATGTAAATCCCCCATATACAGTAAACATAATGTCACTTTAACAAATAATGAAAGTTGCATGCATGCCTAAGGTTTACATTTTGACATTTGTCTTTTTTTCACGTGCCTTTGTTATGTCATTACATACACGCATATTAGTGTTTATTTCACGAACATGTAAATAACTTTAAAATAATTATTTGCGTATACATATAACAAGTGAACTATTTGCTCAAGACCTAACAATAAATATAACCTAATTTAGACAATTAAAACAGTAGGAACAAAAACATACATGAATCAACAGTTGATAATACTGCACAGCTTACAAAACGTAGCCCCTTTTATACATATTGTGATATTACCCGTGAAAAAAAGAACATTATAACGGTAACAAGGGACATTTTTAGTAATGGTGTCAACTCAAAAAGACAGGACAAGGAAACAATAAGGGGTGATTTTACTTTTTACTTCATAAAAGACACCTAATAATGATTCATAAATATCTATATTGACTTGTATCCGTCCACCAAGAAATGTCGTCCTATTATACGTTCACTGACATTAATACGCTCATATATCAAAGCATTCGCTGCACTTCCTCCTTCACAGGAAAACATAAGTGTATTGGCTTTTACTGGGTCCATTATCAAAAAACGGAGACTATTAACGATATAAATTGTATAATTGAATGCCAAATATGTGTTTAGCTTTTACCAAGTCTAAATTCCATGTTGTTTAGTTTTTGTGGTTTAGGTAAAACGAATTTTCGAGAATTTTCTTACTGAACGTGCGTTGGATATATCACTAATATGAATTGCAATAACAAATATCAATACCAATGGAATTCTAGTAGTTCATACAATATATTGTGCTTTAAACTAAATAATTATCTAGAAAACACAAAAGTCATAGTACCGTTTACAAACAAAATGCCAATACGTGCGTATTAAGATAAATATTTATTTCTGAAATTTTATTTCGCATCTCAGCAGAATAATCTGGATCCCGGATTTTAGTAGCCATTTATATATAAATAAAAACGTTCGATGGCAGTCACAATTTTAAACAGTTCATATCGTGTATTCTTTCTTGACGTATTTTACAAAATGTATCGGTGTTATTTTATTATTCCATTCTGTGTGACGATAAAATACTACTTTTATTAATACATTTAGCAAATAGTCGATAAAAAACGTACATCGGCTATTTAATATAGCATCATGACAATGGAACAATGCTATGAAAGCCGGATGTTTGATGACGCAAAAACAGTGTTTATATTGACAACATAAAAGTTTGTGTACTTAAATTTTAAGTGGCACTAAACAATCTGCCATAGTCATATTTCACGCGTAATGCTGTTGTTAGATTATACATTAAACTGTGAAAACATGTTATGGAATGGATAATTCCACAATTTTTCAAGCTCTTCCCCAAGCGGCATATTTTCTTTGATCTTGTGATAAGGTTTATCACAAACAGGAAGTATGCTTTTTTGTATTTTCTAGGTCAGATTGTCAGCTGACAATATAATCCTAATCTATTGGATTAAAATTGACCATGTACAGCTATAAATGATCA
>Ga0224511_10002734_pt1 | contig 12130 bp, 7 predicted proteins | sample SF_May12_sed_USG_2_FD_169988 | JGI IMG/M metagenome (GOLD analysis project Ga0224511, IMG submission 169988) | Sediment microbial communities from San Francisco Bay, California, United States - SF_May12_sed_USGS_8_1 | ecosystem: Environmental > Aquatic > Marine > Sediment | place: USA... | reverse complement strand
AAAATACTAAAAATCGAAAAGCTCTATCACGTCTAAGAGTTTCCTCTCACAGATTAGCTATTGAAATGGGAAGATGGCATAAGCCTAATGTTATTCCTAGAAATGAGCTAAAATGTCCCGTTTGTTCTAAATTAGAGGATGAATTTCATTTTCTCTTAGAATGCCCTTTATATAGTGATTTACGTAAAATGTACATTAATCGTTACTTTTTAAGCCATCCTAACATACTAAAATTTAAAGAGTTACTTACAAGTGAAAATAGCAATGTAACTCGAAAACTTGCATGTTATGTATTTAAAGGATTTCAAATACGTTATAATATTTATTAGCACTTCTTCTCCCCAACAACGGCTTTGTTAATTAAACTATTGCTATGAATCTTGGGCCGTTTATCACATGTCTTATGCTATCAGTGCAAAATAACACTTTTGATCTGTATAAATTATGGTGGCTAAATATCCCTATCTATACATTTGTTAACCTAACCATTTTTAAAAAATGCATATTGACGCTTTATCTCGTATTATTAATTTGAAATATTTAGTTTACAAAATACACTTGTCAGTTATGTAATATCCTGTACCGGAATGTGGTCATATCTTATATATATGAGATGTTAAATAGAATTTGTTACACATGGCTGTATATGCTCATTGTAAATAATAAATGTTCTTCTTCTTATGTTATCCTATTTTATGCTGTATGGATGTTAATTTTGACAATGCAAATGCTCTGGACAGCTATATAATGTCTCCAAAAGTGTTGTTATGGACAAAGGCTTGCAGGCTAGATTATGATCAGTACAATAGTATTTTGTCCAGTGATAGAGAACTTTGTAATGTGCAAAAGAAGAACTTAACCAGAAATGACATGTGCATACGGATTAGTTACGGATCGACCTGCGAACGTTGCGCTTAAGACGTTTCCCGTTAAGCGGTCTAAACACTTTGCAAAATCATATTGGTGTGATAAATTAAATGTTTTGCAAACCAAGTATGATACAGTGCTGTGATATCTGGTGCGAAGCAGAGAGAACGCGGTGTCATACATTTGAAGAATATAGGAATTACAAAGCCAAGAAGTCGGTGTTTAGGGCAGGCCACAGACGTTGTGTTAACGCCTTTATCTCTGACATTGACCGTGATCTACAAGATGCCGCTATTCACGAGAGCGCGTTTCTGGAAAATGATTTTTTGCAAGAAATAGTTAAAGTACATGTCCCATGGGGCAGGAATATATTTTATGGGACAGTGTATCGGGGCAGAGAGGACCTATGTTAACAACATGATAACTACTTCTGCTCGCTTAACACCGGAACCGACGCACCCGATTTTAATGACAATTTAAGGAATATGTGTCATCCTTGGTCAGTTATACCCTCGACAATATAACATTGAATCCAGATGTTACTGTGGAGCCTAGTTTTGTTCGTTTAACGGTGTATACAAGACTTGTTTAAGGGCAAGGCGGGAGGTGTGGGCGACGTAAGCCATATAACATTTAATAGTTGCGTCCAAGTCCGATACTCACTCATATATACACTTGAATGTTACGTCTTGGACATGTTCCGGAGGAAATGAAAAAGGGTGAAATCATCACAATACACATAGGTGGGAAAAACGGAAGGAGAACCCGAACAATAATAGAGCCAATGCAGTTCTCTTCCGTTATCCTGAAGCTTTATGAAATTATGTTGGTAAACAGATGTCAACGCACAATCCTGGATTACAGTAGCAGACAACAATGCGGATTCCAGAAGTAGCTTGGTTGTAATATGTCTACATTTGTCTTCTGAGAAAATCTACACTAGGTCCGTGAACAGTCCGCGACGGTATACGTGTGCTGCCTCGACGGAAAGACAAACGTTTGATAACGTGTGGCACGATGGACTATTTTACAAGCTTATTAAACTCGGACTAGATAACTCTACGTTACTGGCTTTTCGTGCAATGTATAAAGACGCAAGTTGTCTTGTAAAAGCACTGTGGATTTCCTGATCATGCAAGGAACAAACTAAGGGGGAGCGAAACTATCCGATTCTATATCTTGCCTTTATCGACGGATTTATTAAGGAGTGTAGCGCCGGGAAATGTCGCATTGCTGGGAAACGTCATTATCTACGGAAAATGTCGCAATCTGCTGAAAACGTCGTAAACCCCCTGCCGGTATATGTCGCATTGTTGACGGGAAATGTCGCGAAAAAATCGCTGCCGGTATCTGTCGCAACATCGACGGGAAATGTCGCAATTATTATTAATATTACATCTTGATAATCTAATAAAGAGAAAGTAACAAGTCATTAAGTATACATGTATTTGAATAGCGTATATTAAATTGATAGTGTTATTATAGCATATATAGATCTACATGTAATTGATTGTCGGGTTGCCATACAAATATCACAGCTATAATTTACATGTACAAATGTATATGGCTATTTTAAAAAACTTTTAACATTTTATTGATTGTTCAAAGAAAATAGGCAGATAAATATTATTACAAAATATTTTTATAATGAGCTTTGAATATACATGTTTCTGGTATTGTTTAACCTTACCCCGATCATGACGAATCGTAGTAGAAGCTTTGTTAGGTCTTCATAGGCGTAGTAGTGTCGAGGTAGTGTCTTAATGATCGGGGAGCACTACGCTCCTAACACGCTTATTTTGGACATGTTCAAAAAAGTGTAGTAGGATCGTACCAAACAAGAATCATGGTAGAAGCGTACAAGGAGCGTGAAAGACGCAGCACAATTGTACCAGCAGCGGGAAAGGCTGTTGGTGAGGTCTTCTTTATAAATTAAATACAATTCAATTGATCGTAGTAAAAGCGCATACAAGTAACATCGTCGTACAGTCTTGTGCAGTTTGTTTAATAGCGATAATATTCGAATGTTAAAATGTAGCTTCATTTGTAATGGCGATCATTTGTACAGCTTTTTACATCTAACTGGTTAAACTTCCCTGTAAATGAAAACAAATTACGCAAGCTCAACTTTGTTGAAACAAAGACAGATAAATAATCACTTATACGTTTTTCATGACGTAAAATAAAGTAAAATACGTTTCAGAAACCCAAAAGATATGCACATCATCGCTTAATCAACCTAGAAGCGTAGTAGAATCCTAGTATGATCAGCACCACCGTAGTGGTATCGTTGTACAGTCGTCTAGGATTTCGTAGCGTCGTAGTATGATCTTGAATGTCGCAGTAGAGGCGTACCGTAAACGCAATAAACTCAGTAGATGGACTTCTGTAGTCTGTGTAACATCGTAGTAGAAGCTGGGAAGCAGCTTATAAGACGTAGTATCACCGTAAAGTTGTCGTAGTAAAGACCATCAACTGCCAACATGCTCGACTTTGACCCTGACAGACGCCGATCAGCCTCGATCCATATTTTTTCAGATCGTGGTATGATCGAGATGGTCGTTGTACAGTTGTCACTTTGTGTGAATGGGGAGTTAGTTTATTACAAACTCTGTTATGGTAAAAACACAGTTGCTTGATTAAAACAATGATCAAATCAATGCTTAACCATAAAAGATATACATGTAATGATTAAGCAAAATAATGATGTATCAATACATGCATGACAATAACGGGCCAAGAAAAAATACTTAGGGGATCTAAAGCTGAGTTTTGCTCATATTTGAAACAGCTAAGTGATTTTCGGGTTTATTATTTGGTGGTCGCTTCTCAGCTAACTTGGGAGCTTTAGCCCCAACCCCCCTCCAAAATAATAATAATAATAATAATGGAGCTATATAATGATCCGTTTATTGGCTCATACTTTTAACTGACTTAATATTTACTCTTTGAATAACGTCACATTGTCATTTTTTAGAATTTCACTGATCAAAATCGATTCATTAGTTTAACGCATCTGTCGACACATGATCGTTTCAATGATTCAATCGGTTTTATCAATGCTTTTAATCGCTCTGTATATGACAACTTATACCTTTGTATTGTTATATATTGTTAATAGTGTTCTGTCATGCATGCATTTTTCTATTAGTTTTGTAGTTTATAATAATTGCGACATTTCCCGTCGATGTTGCGACATATACCGGCAGCGAATTTTTTGCGACATTTCCCGTCAACAATGCGACATATACCGGCAGTGGGGTTTACGACGTTTTCAGCAGATTGCGACATTCCCGGGCGACGGTACGCCATTTTCCGTAGATAATGACGTTTCCCGGCGATGCGACATTTCCCGGAGCTACAGGAGCTTTGGTTAAATATTAAAAAAGGGCTAGTACTAATTTTCAGCGATTAAAGGACTATACAAGAATAATGTAATAAACATGCAAAACGTATCATTATTCAAACATTTTTAGATTAATTAACACAAATTATTAATTTCTGTAGCCGCGCTTGCAAAATTGTTTTAAGTGTGTATTTGCTAGTAAATCAGAGTGTTTTATAATTGCATAAGATATCATTGTATCGTAAGCTTTTTGAGTATTCTAGAACAACACTAAAATAAACTTGTCCAAATTATATATGCTTTGATAACTTTTAGTGATGTTGTTCTATTTAAGTTTAAGGTTTAATCAAAACTCACAGTATTTTTAAACATTTAATGATAAACATAATTATATAAATTATACTTTTGTTTTACAGGCAAGTGTTACGAAGGTTAATGCTATAAAGTAAATACTAAAAACTTTTGTGTTGAAAATTAAATTAAATGTTATATTATAAATAAAGTAACCTTTCACTGTTATTTACAGTAGTATTTAGTTCGAGCCAACAATGACTTTGATTTATTTTTATTTTATGTCAAACGGAATAAGTTTGTTTACTGGAACGACAACGTATGAAGATAAAACATGTAAATTTATTATTGAAAGTTTGAAAAAAAATGTACTAAAGAATAAACACTATACTTTATTCACTTTAAAAAACTTCCCATCTTGAAAATGTATGCCTGCGCACAGTTTATTGTAAAACATATCAATTAGTGAGACATTTATCTGCATCGCCACTACTGGTCTAACAAGTGCTTCGTTTCACAAGAAAAGCGATGCATGTTTGCTAATAATCATTACTTGGACAGAAAAAGTTACAGAAACCCACCTTGAATAAATAACGGACCGTTAGCTTCGTGCAAAAATAATTGTTTCAAGTATAACTTAATCACCGTTTGACAGAAATCGGACATTAATGTGTATGCTGTCCGCTCGCGGAGGAGGAAAATATATATGTCTGTCCGTCCGTCCGTCCGTTCGTCCATCCGTCCGTTTGTTCATCCATCCGTCTGTTTATCTGTCTGTTCCGAATTCATAGTTTTTGCGAAAGTTTTTTTATCTAGCATTATCCGAAAGGTCGCCTTTATATAATTATCAATCTTACATCGTTACATTTATGTATTTCTGTCTTAAATACAACATGTTGTTTTTAATGTCATGATATCTCGAATTGAAAAATGCTGATTTTTTTTTTTCGAAAATCTTTCGAAACAATGTGGTCTTCGCGAATTATAGTAATTTACAGTGTTCCATTTGTTTGTCCTATGTCAAGAAAGGTTTTTAGTATATTTAGTATATTTTTACATGGAATAAAAGTTTCAAGCATGACAATGGGCGCAGGATATCTAAATGCAAAATAAAGCACAAACCTGGTTTCTGAGATTCCTTATACGAACAATGTTGGCAATATCGTTACATAATGTTGGTGGTATTTTGCTGTTGTCTGTCTCGTCCCAGAGCGGGTGTTTTGTGTTTGCTTTAAGGCAAAAGTGTCGCAAGAGAGATATCAACATTGATACGTCGAACTTTTCCGAGCTCGAATATTTCTTCATGAGTCTTATTTGGTTTTCTGACAGTTTAGCCTTCTTCAAGTCATTGTCACTTGGCAGCCATGTTCCTAATGCTGTTCCGGGAGGTATAAATGAGTCAAACTTGGCTCTTAGGACGCGTGTAGAGTCCAAAACGAGTCTATACAAAAGCAAGAAGTTCTTTTCATTCTGGCCTTCTTTTTGTGTCTCCATTGTGAAGTGTAAAACGTCGATCCTGCCTTCTGTTTTAGGATGGGTGCAGAGTAGAAGAAGATGAACCTTAAATTACAAACACTAGTTGTTTTATTACTGCCGCATTTCACAGTTCTTTAAAAATTTCATCATACTAAACTCCCTTACGGTCAGGTCTTGTGACAAATTTGTTTTTCGAAAACCTGTATTTGTTTTGTTACCAATGTTTCAGGACATCAGAATCTATAAAGTGGTGTTTTGATACGTGTTCTATCGTTGCAATGTGTTTCTTAGATCAACAGATAATATTAAGGTTTATACGAATTGACGATATATGGTTTATAAAGCTACCATAAGAAAGGCTTGGCTGCACATTCAACATTAGTGACAAGAAAATATTATTTGAAAAACGTCTCTGTGTGATTCACATGACCTAAACACAGGAAAGTCCCTTTAACGATCACCTTTAAGAACACAATGTCAAATAGTAGCTGTTTTCTTTGTTTAAAAGCGCAAAGCTTACTGAACTAATTAATGACGTTGAAGTTGTTTTTCATTTAGAGCCCGACAGTGTTTCCTACCATGTGTTAGTAAAATGTTTGTTATTTTTCATAGATGAACATATTTATTTGAAACTTATATTATATGTTCCATATGTACTGCACTGTATCAAGTGCAAACACAATAAAAATCGAGTGTTTTTTTAACAATTTTATGAACATTTTCCACGAACTTAGCGAACAGCCCTCGTACAATTGACATATCGACAGATCTCCGTCTCCGGCATCTTGGCGGACTTGTTTTGTCGGGCCAATTGTTTGTACTTTCTTGTCAACCTAGTATTTGCAAACTTTAACCGACATCATTTAGTCCGACAATTGGTTAGTAATGTTTGTATGAAGACGAGTGCCTTTCAGATATATGTTTATATATTTCACGCTATACGTAAACGTATGCCGGGGAGGGAAGGGATGTCGATAGGTCGACAAAAGTATCAGTACAAGTATACGGCATCCTTTCTTATAGCCATTGTATGGGCTGTTTTTGTAAAAAAAATAATAGTGTTTTAAGTTTTTTTACCAGTAGCAGCAGCAGCAGCAGCAGCTGCTGCTGTTGTTGTTGTTGTTGTGTTGTTGTTGTTGTTGCTGTTGTTATTGTTGTTGTTGTTGTTGTTGTTGTTGTTGTTGTTAATGATGATGATGATGATGATGATGATGATGATGATGATGATGATGATGATGATGATGTTGTGGATGATGATGTTGATGATGTTGTTTACTCTCAAATACTGCTGAATAGATTAAATAAATGGTCAGATATAAATGCAAAATTAATTCTAAATCTGTTTGGTTTCCAGAAGGACAAATCAATTTTAGACTGTATAATTGTCTTACAGTCAATAAAAACTAAAACGCTAAGTGAAAATGAAAAGCTCTACTGTGTTTTTATAGATTATCAACATTTTTTAAAATATAATTTGATGTATAAGCAATCACTTTGTGTCTGCTCTTAAGGCAATGAATAACTCTGTAAAGTCAGGTGTTATGTACAACTCAGAGTTGTCTCCATTTTTTTAACTATTCTGCTGGCGTCAAACAGGGTGATCCCAGCTCTCCCTTGTTAGCAATGTCCTTTGTTAATGACATAATGAAAAGTATCAACTCTGATTTGCCCGGCACCATTGATCTTGAAGATGTTAAGCTGTTTTTATTTAAGGAATAAATTTCGTGTTTGATAAGTTCACCGAGTGATGAACGTCTTAAGGGCTGATTTTCATTATTGTATCACTATTTTTCTGAAATATATGTAATCATTTTTGTTTGAATATTTTCAAAATATCAATTTAGAACCTTTTCTTCTGTTTCTTTTCGCAGCTGAACTGGTCCGCCGATTCACGCAAAGCAAAATAATCATACATGTACTACCACAATGAATATAGTTCTAATTTTACATTTCGTAACAGTTTTATGTCATACTGTAAACATGTCTAATATGCTAAATACAGTACAACATTCTAACACGATGAGTTTTTCTTGGTATAAACGAAGACAAAACCAAACCGTTCTTAAGTACTCAATAAAGCACTGTTGTGTGTTACCAAACTGTTTACGCACTTCCAATTTTCTGCCCAAAAATGTTAAAAATAAACAAAAATTTACCTTTCAATATTGAATAGCAAAATCCAAGTCCAATTTTTGAAATTGGATAGAATGGACAGTGATGAATGTTGTGCGCATGGTAATATAATAACAACAAGAGCGGGTCGGAACCGGGTAATGCTCCCCGAATAGGTATTGGACACAGAGAAGTAGTTTGTCAAAAGTAGTTGTAAAATCCGACTTCAAATAATAAAGTTTTGGGTCAGACACGATTTTGCTGCAAGGTCATGCTGTGACCTTGGCCTTTTAAGGTAGCAACCCAAATGTTGCACGTGACACGTTGTCTCAATATGGTGATCATTCCTGTGAAATAGTTGTAAAATTCGACTTCAAATCACAAAGTTATCGGCCGGAAACTATTTTGTCTCAACATGGTGATCATTTATGTGAAATAGTTTTTAAATAGGATTTCAAGTGAAGAAGTAATAAGCCGGACACAATTGTGCTGAAAGGTCATGCTGTGACCTTGACCTTCAAAACGTGACCCAAATGTAGTGCGCTACACGTTGTCACAATATGATGATCATTTATGTAAAAATATTTGTAAAATCTGACTTCAAATAACAAAGTTATGGGCCGTTAGGTCTTGCTGTGACATTGACCTTCAAGGTAGCAGCCTAATTGTTGCACATTGACACGTCGTCTCAATATGGTGATCATTCATGTGAAAATGTTTTACATCAACATTAAATAACAAAGTTATGGGCCGGAAACATTTTTGCTGAAAGGTCATGCTGTGAGCTTGACCTTCAAGGAAGCAACCCTAATGTTGCGCGCGACACGTCGTGTCAATATGGTCATCAATTATGTAAAATAATTGTAAAATCTGACTTCAACTAACAAAGTTATGAGCCGGACACGATTTTGCTGCAAGGTCATGCTGTGACCTTGACCTTGAAGGTAGCGACCCAAATGTTGCGCGCGAAACGTCGTCGCAATATGGTGATCAATTTTGTGAAATATTTTCGAAATCAGACTTCGAAAAACGAAGTTATGGGCCAGACACGATTTTGCTGCAAGGTCATGCTGTGACCTTGATCTTCAAGGCAGCAACCCAAATGTTGCGCGAGACACGTCGATTCAATATGGTGATCATTTCTGTGAAATAGTTGTGAAACCCGACTTCAAATAACGAAGTTATGGGCCGGCTACGATTTTTGCTCTAAGGTCATGCTGTGACCGTGACCTTCAGAGTAGCGACCAAAATGTTGGGCGCGACACATCGTCTCAATATGGTGATCATTTCTGTGTAATATTTTGAAATCCGACTTCAAATAACAACATTATGGGCCGGACACTATTTTGCTGCATAGTCAAGATGTGACCTTGACCTTCAAGGTAGCGACCTAAATGTTGCGCGCGATTCGTCGTCTCAACATGGTGGTCATTTCTCTAAAATAGTTTTGAAATCCGACTTTAAATAAGTTATGGGCCGGATACGAATGGGACGTACGGACGTACGGGCGGACGGACGGACAAGGCGGCGACTATATGCTCCCCCGAAATTCTTCGGGGAGCATAACAACATGTTTAAGAATGCATGAACCATGCTAGGACAATCAATAGTTTGTTTGCCGATATGGTTTAATGCCTCATTACATGAGGTCCCATAGATTTAAAATGAGTAAAAAAACCTTTGCATTATGTTATGTCGACGCTACAATTACGTTTTAACTGTATTCAACAATTCACATCCACTTACATTAAGACTTGTTATCACTTATAACCAATATAGCACCGTATTTCCTTTAACAAAGTCTGAGGAACGTCTTGAGAATCTGTCAAAACAGCTGCATCATGTTTACTTCCGGTAGAAGTAGAATGACGTCACAGTGCGACACATACCATTAAAACTTGTTTGTTTTGCGATGGTTGTGGCTCTTTTTGAACGGTTAAATACTTTTAAGTTAAGTAGTTTGATTAAACTGTACATAAACTGCGTAACAACTAGTAATCAATGAAAGTAGACGTCTGTATTGAGAAATACGAAATTTGGGAAGACTATAATAATAGAATTCATTCAGAGAGCTTAAAAGCAAAGCTAAAAGATGTTGAAAATTACTGTAATACATGGGGTTTAAAAATCAATGTAGCAAAAACTAAGGCAATGGTATTTGAAAATGGCAGATCAACACATATAGATCTATATATTTATAATACACCAGTTGAAATAGTACAGTCTTTCAAATATCTAGGATTTCATTTCTTTAAAAATGGAATTTTTCTGAAATCTCAAAAAATAATCGCACAACATGCATATTCATTCTCATTATATAGATTGTTTTAAATATTTTACACAAACAAATAAAGCTGTTTAATACATTAGTTGGATCAATCCTGAACTTTTACTCTGCAATTTGGGCATTACATCCTGCTACGGGCGTTGAGCTGATTCATACTCGTTTCCTAAGAATCTTTCTTGGTGTGAAAAAAGTCAACCAACCTAACAGCTCTCTATGGAGAATAAGGTCGAGTTCCATTATCGGTTTATCGAAAATATAATATGGTTAAATACTGGAAAAAATGCTTTTATTTAATGAAAACAGCATTGTTAAAAATTATACAATGCCTTAAAAGTTGATGACCTTAACAATAAAACATATGGAAATAAAAACTGGGTTACTCAAGTAAAAATAGTATTGCATGAATATGGGTATGGTTATGTTTGGCGGTCTGGAGAAATAGATAATACATGCATTAAGTCTATTAAGAGAAGAATGCTCGATTACTATTACCAGACATGGTACTCTGAAGTGAACAACTCATTAAAACTTAAGTCATACGCACTCTTTAAACACACCTTTAACCAGGAACAATGTTTAGATTTCATAAAAGGACCCTCATTAAAATATTCTTTAGCAAAATTTTGAACATCTGCACATGAATTAGCTACAGAAACTGGAAGATACCCAAGTACACCCCCAGAACTAACGTTTATGTAAGTCATGTAATATTAATTTAGTTAAGTCAGAATATCACTTTCTACTAGTTTGTTCACACTACAGAGAACTTACAACCAAATTTTTTAAACCATATTACTGCCATTGGCCATCTTTGAACAAGTTTGAATCTTTAATGTGTTCATAATTCATTAATTTTGCTAATATGATTAGAATTTCTTTGAGCGCAGCACTTAAGAAATCTGCATTGTTACAAATAATGAACACGCAATTTTAACATTCAATTAAAAACATCAATTATTTAAAAGAAAAAACTTACCTGCTTATTGATAATATATTATGTCCGCCGTTGAGAATCGCACACTTTTATTGTTCGTAGTTCATATGTTTGTACATATCTATGCAAATCCAAGTTTCCCCTGACAAACAGCGCAAAATATTCGCAAATCTTATCTGTATATATTTACATTAGACGTTCATTTTGATAAGGGAAACGACTGTGTTCAATACTCTCTAAAGATAACGCCTGATAACTGGCGTAGAGATTTCATAACATTCTATTTTGTAAACTTTTAAATATTGACAAACGAAAATCTGGACCTACATTTTGTCATAAGGTAGATTCTCACATATTTCGCCATTTTTTTAAATATTTTTTGTACGATAGACGAATGCTCATAGTTTATTCTTGTAAATAAAATAAATGAATACCCGATGAACATTGATTTAAAGACACATTTATAACGGAATCCTGACGCTTTACTGCCTTCTGTTTGACATTTTTTCATTTCTATAAGTTTAAACAACATTTTTGCAACAACTAATTACTGTTGACTACATGTTCAAACTTACGTGCAAGAAATGCATAACTTCCCATCACTTAGAAGTATTGAAAATGGAAGCTTATATAATGGTTATTGTATACAAGAAAATGTTACCTTAATATATACAATAAACAATATAGAAACATAATTATTTGTAAATAAACATCAACATCTGATGGTAAACCGAAAGTAGAAGGCTTCTACTTTCGGTATGCCATCACATGTTTATGATATTTTTACAAATAATGATATTTCTAGATTGTTTTGTTA
>Ga0224511_10002733_pt1 | contig 12132 bp, 5 predicted proteins | sample SF_May12_sed_USG_2_FD_169988 | JGI IMG/M metagenome (GOLD analysis project Ga0224511, IMG submission 169988) | Sediment microbial communities from San Francisco Bay, California, United States - SF_May12_sed_USGS_8_1 | ecosystem: Environmental > Aquatic > Marine > Sediment | place: USA... | reverse complement strand
GGTATGCTGCCCAGTTGTATATCTATGATGTCATATTTCTCTGAACCGAGCCCATGGATTCTGATACAGCCATTCAGTGGCCCGGTTTTTCCCTTATGCCGTCACCCCCTTCCTTGGGGGTCCACGGTTGCATTTGCTGCTGTGCAACGGCCGTTGCCTGTTCCTGTTGATGGGCATTTTCCAGAAAATTATTTCAACCCCACACTAGTCCTGTTAACATTGCGTTTTTCTCCGGTGTCGAAGCCATACTACGTGGCTGACTGATGGTTTTGTTTGTGTTGTGTCTGATCTCCGTGTGGGCAACTTTTACCATCATTCGTCGGCCTTGTTTTGTTCTTGATGCTGTCACCCCCTTACTAGTGAGGCCTCTGTCCCATTTCAATGTTTCACCTTGACCACTTTGCTTACAGATGTTTTCTGTTTTCGTTGCAGAAACTGACTTGTTCGGAACTCCTCACAGACGCATCCATTGCCTGGCGGGGACTTCAAGTGGCGGTAAGTGTCCCAGTCACTTGCGACTCAACAGGTTTCGTTTCCAGGGGTCTCCGTTCGACTTACTGCCATCTAGTTGCTAATTCGGGGAGCATTTTACTGGGACGGCCATGCCGTCGAACGCACATCGTCGCCGCCTCAACCGCCGCCCCGCTTACAGTCAATCTCGCCATCGCGTCACGACGGCTTATGATCCTTCTGACGACGATTTAGTTTGGTCACAGCTATCCACTCAGGATGTGCCGGACTTGGGTCGGGTCGTTGCCGGCGTTGCGCAGCAACTGACGAGCGAACGCGCCAGGAAGTCGGAATGTTTGTCGGCTTTCGATAACCTCACCGCCGTTGTTTGTGTCTCATGCTTAGCAAAACATTTCCGCATGGCTGATCCTGCCGCTTACGTTTGCACTAAATGTTCCAAGGCACCCACTAAATTTACTGCTGCGAACAACATGGACCCCGGACCTGTGCCAGAAGCTTTGCAGGACCTTACCACCGTGGAGCATATGCTTATTGCTCGCGTGGCCCCTGTCATGTCGGTTATGCGACTTTCTGAATATCACGGTGGCCAATGGCGATTCAAAGGTCATGTCGTTTGCTTTCCTCAGGACACCCAGCCTGTTGTATCAGTTTCGCCCCGTGTCTCCGTTGATGTTCTTGTACTACGTAGCCAACAGTCTGCCAACGCTGACGCCGTGATTTCGCGTCCGCTGTCAAAGGGTGCACGACGCACTTCTCTGGCTCATGGAGCACAACCGCTACTATGGGGACATTAGCGTTTCGATCGAGAACCTCGAACAACTACCCGACGACGGCCTACTACAGTTGCGGCTAGACCAGTACGTGACAGAACCTCGTCGCGCTCACTGGTAACGCGTTTTTTTCCACGGCTAATGGCACGCCAGGTTTTGTCGTGAACATCCATTCCTTTTCTTTCGGTCAGTCGGTCCTACTTTCCACAACACACCACCACGGGGAGTCAAGCCTTCATGTTTTGGTCGGTCTGCCTTCACAGGTATTCAGCTGGTTCGAGTCCAGCGGGTGGCCTTCCTGGTGGTTTTTGGTGCTTTGCCTGTTAGTTTGTGCTGGCCCCGTAGTTCCCTTCGAAGGGGTGCTCTCTTGCCATACACTGCCAATGGTGCCCACTGTTCGTTGCGGTTGTAGTTGCTTGCGATCGGCGATGCTGGCATGGCTGGTTGGTAAAATGTTGATAGTATGGGTAGAAGGCATCAAATATAACTCTCTGCTAGTGTTTACAATATTGTCTGTTTATTATAGCCTATTGGTCCCTTATAGAGTGGAGCTCACTCCAATATGAGCCTGGCGATTGTGATTCTAATCAGATGAAGCCACATGGAAGAATTTGTTTCTTCTGAATGAATCCTTGCGCATGAGAGAACGACTCAGAAACGGCCACCATTACAAGGGCTCTATGGTCATGTGATGTACGGTGTTTAGCATCTCATCTATCATCCTAACTTGTTAATTGTACAAGAACACCTCTGAATCAATTGTCAATTAGAGCTTAGTGCGAGGCTTATGGAGTTCATGTTTCAAGCGGGATAAAAAAGCTTCTGACTCCCATTACTAAACCCTTACGGTAGCCTAAATCCTGTAAGGTCTCTAATAACTACAGGCTGCCAATTTCATATACTGTACTGGAATTTGAACAGGGAACCATTAATCCCAACCTCCTAACCCACCGCTCCACTCCAATCATCGGATGATGAATCTCCTCACCTCAAACAGTTCGTCCTGTTTAAGTGGCCGGTTTGTCATAACGACGCCGTTATTAAACTCTCCGGCGGGCCGCAGTCGCTCCGCTGTACGATTCTCTCTCGTCAACCTTACCAGAGAGCCACACTTCTCGTGGAATGCCAGACGTTCGGTGGAGCAAAGCGCTGTCGCCTCCGCGATCGCTTCATTCGCCAATTGATTCGCCAAAACTGAAACAAGAATCCAAAAACTAACTAACGCTGAGATGAAACAAATAGTCCTGACTGAATAAAATACCTCTCTGCCCAAACACAGAGAGTACAGCCATGACGCGACAGCGTACAACAGCGTGTCGCACCGTTGATGGCACTGATATCCAGAGAAGTCCTAAACGGTCTGCGTCCTGGCCGCAAAGTCCGCGTCTGCCCGTCTGTAGTCATCGCGCAAGAGTGACGCGCGGTTGGGCGAGCGAATACCAAAAAATCATTGCTAACGAGAAAAGCACACAAATCAACGAGTGAACGATCACCGCCCTGGGCTGAATGGCTGTCTGTTATCGGATCAGCAATCCGTGAGGACTCGCTAAACAAAGGCCAACATAGAGTATTGTTCAAACGAGTGGCATTATTAGTCAGTGACAAGCAGTTGGAGTTATCCTCTACTGGACAAAAATGGCCAGGAGAAAGCAACTCCAAATAATGTTCAGTTCGCAATGGTTTAACCAGTCGATTTCTGAAGGCTGAGTCAGTAGAACGTGTACTGAGGAGTGATTGCTATGAGGGACGGGGCTGATAAATCCGGATGTAAGCATTGACATCACAGGGGGGATTATTCCACACCTAGAAGCTGTGCCTGTTAAGTACACACTCAATAACACTTACCTGAGGCTGAAACTATCATAGGATACAAAGGGTAAATACGCGTAGCCGGATAAGCTGAGTGTGGTATGGTAATACAAATATACCGGTACGAAACAGCTAGCCCTATGCGCATATCTCACAACACCAGATTAGGCACAAGCATTTTGATGACTCAACACAAAATTTAACCGGAAGACCAGTGCCCGAGCACAAGTCCTGCGTATGATGGGAACTGACGATGAGTATGGTCCCCTAATGTTATTCCTATGGACCTCTAACCCCTTCAAAACAAGCCTGAGGTACAAGATAGGATTCAGGCCCCGTAAAATAGAGAAACAAGTAAGTGGCGGACAGGGTGACCCGCGGGCTCTGAATGGCCTTCGGGAGCTAAAAAATACTCCTGGATGAGTAGTCTATAAACCCTAGGGGAAGAGTGGGACTTACAGTGGCCTCTGTTAGTGTCTATGAGTCTGAGCGGGCTGGCTGTCACCTGCATACACCTGCCATAGACATCCACAACAGCGTAGACAGCGGGTGGTACCGCGCTGGCAGCCACACCTAAATCCCTGCCATTCACAAAGAAATGAAGGATACCAGCTGTGGTCCTCATAAGCCCCAGCCTGTCACCTGTAATTGGAATGAAAACTAGATAAGAGGCCTCTAGTCATAATACTGAGGGGCTATACCCATAATACGGAGGGGCTTCAGATATAAAACCGAGGGGCTCTAATCATCATACTGAAGCGGCTCTGGAAAAGGCATGATGGGATTGCAGTCATTATGCGAACTTTTCACCAGATTGTCATAGCTCTAGTAAAATTCTGATTGGTATAATACCATTACTCGACAGGTTTACCTTCGGCCAGATTCTCCAGATCGTAACCATAATCCTCTTTTATTTGGTGGCCATCTTTGAGAATATTAGAGCCCGTCATCACCCAGGTTCCGTCCCGGAGACCTGTGGCACTGGTAGGTAGACTCACTCTCTCAGGGTTACAGCACGTTACCCCCATCTCTATGGATCCACTCCACGAGTGAAGCTGACAACAGATAGGGGTTGTGTTATGAGAGAGAAGACACATAAACTGTGTACCTATAGTGTTAATACATTAGGGGACACACTGAACCTCTCGCTCAGACACACGAAACCTCTGCAACGGGTCTATGACAGTGAGTTTGTAAACACCTTTCAAGAAAACCACTTGTAAGTGTAAATAGACTAGTTGTAAGTCGGGGTGTCCGTATTAGGATGAGGTTATCGCCTTGTTGAACCCAATGGTCTGTTTTTGATCAAAAACCATGGTAAGCCATCGGAGTACGACAGAACAGCATTGCCCATACAGTGCATTGAACCAGGTAGCCCTGGTGCTATGCCCAAATGTGCCACCTACTAGATCACTGCTACACTCCTTCGGAATTCACTGTAAACGTCAGTGACCATCGTTTGCCCACCTCAGTGGTAGCCTACTAGACCAACAACGTGAAAGGTGTTTAAAGCATCAGTTTACCAATATCAAGACCACAGTGTCTGCCCACGGAGTGTTGACTGAGATTAGAGAACGTAGTTAAGTTCTTAGTAAGCGAGTTTACTCTCTTCACTTACGTAATGATCATGCCATTTCAAGTCTGACTTTCAATTGGATTACTAGTAACACTTTAAATTGTAAAGCAGTAAACCGTAACGAGACGAGTAAAAGTATACTGCACAAGTACAACTACAACTGCAACTAGAGTACAACTACAAGTACAAGACAAGTACAACTTGAACTTGGCTGGTCACACACCACAGTAGTCCCTTTCATTCCTTTGGTATAGCGCTTGGTAGTAAGCCACACTGTCTACCCTAAGCAGCTGAGACTATTTTAATAAAGTTTCAATCACCATTTATTTAGGTTAACTTAATGGCACTAGTTTATTTGCAATTTTGCTATTTTAGTATCTAGTCACTAGTGGCTCACTGACTCTCTTGTCAATCTTGACTTCGAAGATCTCATTATCCTTCAAAGGTTTGGAGCTCATCACAATCCCATTGTTGAACTCAGTAGAGGCATATCTTCGAAGGGCTGTCGTATTATTATTTGATAAAGATATAAGCGTCCCAGTGCGTCTATGAAACGCCATCTCTTGTCCGAGAGTCAGGGGACGACTCTGTAAGTTGTGTACTGGGAGTCCATAGAATACTGACTCTGCGGTCCCGCAGTGAATAATTCAACTAAATCCATTCGTCAACGTGTTTGCAAAGAGTATCGAACTGTTGCTGTCGTTCTATAATGGCATCAAAACGCCTTTAAACCCTTGGGTTTTAGGTTCTGCGAGAGCGGTCTTGTAGAGATTCGAACTATATATAAAATAGTATCTTTTTCTTGTTACGAAAAACTCTCTGTTGTCTGCTTGCTGATTCGTGTAAAAATGGCTGCCGCCGTCTATCTCGAACAATACTTAGACAGTACGTAGATATTTGACGATTGAGCTTGATGAATTTCGGTCTGTACGTGCGTTTGTTTGGCTCGGATAAAATAACTAACTACTAACTAAGTGCCAACCAATACGATAAATATTTAAATTTAATAGCAACTTTAACTTACTTACTAGTTACTTACTTAGTTAGTAACTAGTAAGTTAGTTAGTTATTAACTTACCAACCGAACCAGTCACTGAGCTAGACTTAGAGTTAAAATTACTAGTAGTTAGTTACGTTAGTAGTTATAGAAGCTATCAATCATTTATTTTACTTTTTAGTAAAAAAAGTTTTACCACTAATAAATTAATGATTAATCAAATTGAAAGTAATGCATGTGATGTACCGTAGTAATGTAATGGTCTATTATCTATACTACTACTAGCCTATTCTTATATAACCCTCACTCAGCTAAGTAGTAAGTTGATTAATTGTTCAGAACACTTAGAGTTAGAGTTAGACTTACACTGTCGTGTTGTAATTCACTAATTGTATACTCATACTGTCTATAGTAACGTAAGCGATACATCGTACTGATACAGTGATACTGATACTGATAGTCACGAGTCAACTCAATGTATGTGGCGTAGACCTTCGGTTCTTCTACTAACTACCTCTCAGTCAGTCTAAGTAGTAGCTGTAAGTTCTGCCACAATCTTGCCATTGAAAGGATTGATTGGTGGTCAGTGTACTGTATACTTATCGTATGGCAGTAAAGACTTATAGATAATAGATCTATGAGTAATGTGTGATGTACCTGTGAGAAACAGTAACCTCTTACTCAGTAACTGTGTTTTTCTAAGTGTAATGTCAACACAAAAATAGTAGAATAAAGTAAATCAATTTGCACAATTTTCAGCCCCATGACCATCTTCCCTGCAGACAAGTTCTTATCCCATGCGTCTTCTTCAGGTTTAGAAGGCTTGCCACTTGACCTACAGCGAAACTTTAATCTAATGAGGGACTATGATCGCCGAGCACAAGGTGAGCTTCCAGAAAGACTAATTCTAGTAACACTTTACAAAAGAGTACTAATACAGCCATACTACTGATGCCATAGTATTAAGGATGTGGTCGGTTAGCGCGCTGTGAATTGCAATCATGAGTTAGAACTGGAGTAACCATAGACACTGTTGTTAATCTCGTACCTTACACACATAGTGACTAGTCCATGGTTTGCAGGCGTGATGCGAGATATAGATTTGATTGCTGATGAGTATCTGGAGAATGTAAAGACCATGTCTGAGGAGGAGAGGAAAAAGAAGCTAACAGAAATTAATGTTCTCTTTGGTAAATCCACTGAGTACGGTGATGACAAGGTTCAGCTCGCCAGTCAGACTTATGAGATGGTAAGTGGAGCTTTACATCAGACTGGGTAATGGCTTTCATCAGTCTTTGCACTTTGTTAAATGCGAATTGAACTCTACCTGAGTTTAGCCTCTCATCCCACAACCCATTCTCATTTCGGGGGTTTGACCGACAACTGCCCTGCGCTTTAGTCTTCCACCCTCATACAATTTGGTTTGTGGCATTTAAATGAGGGGGTTCGCCCATAGAGTAAGCAACCTTTTTTGTGAATCACACGATTTCAAACCAAATCAATGCACCCAGTAGGCTGGTCTCTGTGTCTCTTCTGGCTCCCTTGCCTTGTGGCTAGATGTGCCCCTATTGCCTCTTTGTAGGTGGATAAACACATAAGGAAACTGGACAATGACCTGACGAGATTCGAAGCGGAGCTGAAGGACACCAGTCTAAGCAGTGAGTGTTATCTACCTCCAGCCCGACTGTCTCACTTCACATTATAACCAGGGATGAACTAGTGCCTCAGTGTGTGACCCATAGTTCTCACCCAGGTCAATTCACAGTGCAAGGCCACCCTGTGTTTTACCCTCTCCGGACTCGATACTAGATGCCCCTGCGAAGCACACCATGAGCCCTCTCAGAAACAATCAGGCTTTGGTTTACAATGCTGTTTCTGTAAACGAGGATCTCATCTGTACTGTACTGGAGGCGTCTCCCTACCTCACAGCTTCATCTCTCACTAAGAGGCGTTTTGTCACCTCATCACATTCTTGTCATGATTTTTAGCCGAGCCAAGCATTCAGCGCGGTCCGTCGAAGGGAAAGCGGGGTCGCAAACGGAAGGAGGACGAAGAGACGTCTAAAGGAAAAGGACAAAAACGCAAGAAGAAGGAGGCTAAAGAGTATGTACGGTACACGGCTTACTGTGTTACCGTGACTGAAATGGTCCTTGAAACCGGAGGTCACTGGTATGATCTGCGGGCAGCCCTTACCTCCGAAACATATGATTATTTTGTGACTTTGATTTGTTCTTGCTGAGACACTTGGCACTCATATCTAATAAACAGGAATGTGGGCCTATGTTGAAGATATGTGAGCTAGGAAGGGAAGACACTCTCCTCCTCAGAGGAGGGCAGCTACCAGTATATAACTATCTAGCTGGCAAACTGTAAATTGCCTAATGGTGTGGATATGGTGACGGGAAGGGAGTAAATTGCAGAGTTTGCTGTTCATTATCATCGCTCAAGATGTAGGCTCAGAGGCTGGCTACCATGTAGCCGATAGATTTAATCAGATGAAATATTGGGCCTCAGTCTGAATCCGATGAGTAGATAGATGCCCGAGGCTTTGCAGACTATTGATACTAGAGAAAATAATTGTTTCACCTAACTTTGTGCGGGTTTTATTCCACGCTAGTAGACACAGTTTGCTGCTGCAGTGCACGTGTTCTCCCCTTTAGTTGTCATTTTACTAACGGTCACTGCTGCCCCTAGAGTTTTGGGTGTCATGTCACACTGTCTGCTTGTAGCAGTGAACCAGACCCTGAGCCTCTGTCTCCTGATCTCGGTGCCGGTCACCCCTCAGATGTCCTGGACATGCCAGTGGATCCTAATGAGCCGACATACTGCCTCTGTCATCAGGTCTCCTACGGCGAGATGATCGGCTGCGACAATAACGACGTGAGTGTCATTGTATTATCTAACCATCTCACACTGGCTATATACTTGACTCCCTGCCAACTCCACGCCAACTCCACTCACTCGCCCCATCTTCACTGTATCTTCCCCACCCCCGTCATTTGCGACGCTTGTTTACGGGGGCACTAATGAAGCAGAATGTTTATTGCAATGTCCTGTGACTTCATCCCTTTCTGCGTTGGGATTAGTCAATGGACTGATGCCGTTTCATTTTGCAGTGTCCAATCGAGTGGTTCCATTTCCCATGTGTAAACCTGACGTCAAAACCGAAGGGACGGTGGTTCTGCCCTCGGTGTATAGGAGAGAGAAAAAAGAAGTGATGAGATTACTGTACCACCCAATGGTTGCATCATCATCTCTCCTCTCTCATGTCAGCTGCTGGTCTCTTAGAGGATAACTCTGTCTCTCAAGCAGTAAACTTTTCAGTCCACTAGCCTATCTATTTATATCTGGGAAGGTTCCAGTGCTGTTTATCTTCCTACCTCAATTGTGCTGCCCACTAGCACGGAAGGCAATATCGTTATGAGAATAAACCGAGGGTCTCCCAGGTAACCTATTTATACCCAGGGAATAGTACGTGGTATATTTACATATTGTATTGTCATTTCAGATTGACTAAAGAAGACTGAGCGTTATTATTGTTACCTGCCACTTGGTGGCCTGTCACTGTATATACACATTGTAACGAATAAAACTCTAATACTTTTTTATGGCGGCATGTACAATAAGTCTATAGGGAGTTATCCAGCGAAATCACCATAAAACCATTATCATGCCATATACTGAGGACTTCGGCCAGTAATCTATACATTCCCGTGTATAGACAGTTTGTTAGCAATCCATCTGTATGAGTTAATAAAGCCTGAAGCCATTGTCTGTAGGTACATGCTGTGTTTGGCTGACCTGTCATGGTTATCTGCCCTACACTACTTGCATTTTTACATTATCATCGGACACTGGAACCGGTGTAGGGGGCAATCGCCTTCCCCTGTAAAATTATAATGAATCCATTATTCCACAATCATACCACATTCGCTAATGCTAGGTGGGGTTGGTAGATAGACAGTGGTTACTGAAACAAGTCACTCCTCGAGTGGTGCCCACTGAAACGGGTCACCCTGATTGGTGGTCACTGTAGCGGATCACTGCAATTGGTGGATAAGACCGATGTTATGGAAGTGGATCATGCTATGATTTGTGGTCACTGTGGTTGCTGCGTTACTTACCCTCCTCTCCTACATTGCGAAGTGCCACCTCTTTTACCTGGCCTCTGGGCGAAGTTTGCTAGGTTTGCATTCATATTCACCAACGCCTGCATCAGTAGATAACCTTATCTCTTTCATTACAGACATACATGTAATAATAATTATGATTATAATAATAACTACAATTATTATAAGCAATGTAATATGTTATGTAATATGATAAGAATATATTTCAACATATGACTTCACCCCATAGACATAATAATAATGGTGAGCTCCGCGTAAGTAATGGTGTATTCTGTGACAGCTCAATTAAGCGGCTAAACTGCGATCCCTACATTTAGATTTAATGAGGACCCTATAAATAGGCAAAGGGTAGAAGACCACGCAAAGTTTGTTAATGGCCCAGATACGCTTTGCAGCAGTTTTTCCTGATCCTATGGTAGACTCTTCTGAATACCAGTAGCTGTCTGCCCTCTATGGCTAGCTTGGGCAGTCATCGTCCTGACTTTCAGCGCGATACTCTCCTACCATTTTTTTTAAATTCTACTCTAGCCCTTGGCCACCCTATTCAACAGACCTCCTAAGTCTGAGGCTCTGTGTGCATTCATCATTCGTTGCGGCTGTATTTGTTTGCATTGGGATTTACTGGCATGGCAGGTATACATAGAGGTGTTTGTATACTTTACACAAATACATTATACATCTACAGTCCTACATACATATATTTTACTTCCGTTTATACTCCACATTATTGATTCCTGTGAGGGGTCGCGGAGTTTGCTCCCCGGTTAGCGTAGAGACTTTGTTGGAGCTCAGGTGCAAATCAAGGTCGGATGTCCTTCCTGCCACCACCATTGACTTTTCTGGGATTCGAACCCACTACTCGCTGCGCGCAAATCGTGTATTCTAACCATTAAGCCAAGGGCCGCTCCCTTACCTCATAGCTGTCCCGTTCAGCGATCTGTGGGCTAGAAGCAGACTTCTTCTGTTGCCTCCTTTTCGGCCTCTCTGCTTTCTCCTCTTTATTTTCGGCATTATCTGCCTCAGAGCTTAGAGTAATACCAGAACCAGTGACACCAGCTTCCTGCAGTGCCCGTCAAAGAATGACTGATTCACTGACTGACTGACTGGTCGACTGAGCAGTCGATTGATTGAATTCTTGATTGAGTTGTTGATTGATAAATTGATTGATTGATTGATTGATTGAGAACTTTGATTTTTTAATTGAGAACATTGATTCTTTGATTTATTCTTTGCATGATACGCACCATGTTTCCAAAGCTGGAATCGAGTCCCATTTTACTGGAGACAGATTTGTTATACTCGGACAGTCTTGCAGTGAACAAATTTTCCACTTTTCCTTTCCAGAAGTTGTTGCCCACAGTAGCTACACTTGCAGCACTCTTCCTCCTGTAATGAGTCCATCATTTTAGTCTTATACAATCTACATAAAACTAATGAGTTTATTATCTCAATGGAATCAGAGAGCCTCTCCCAGAATAGTGCATTACTTGAAGTCCTAGCCTACTCATTCACGTGCACTGCTGAGTGTCCGGCCTATCATTGGGCAACATAATTTTCTAATCTTGAGCCCTGCAGCCATCATTATACATTTTGGATATTTGCCTATCTCATATATTCGATTAGCACTCTTGAAGCAACGCCAGTCCCAGAATGGTGAACGTAGTACTGGAGTACTGCCCAAATCAGTCCAATCATAAACTCGGTCGTCACTTTTATTCACCCTGCTCGTAGCATTCGGTTTTATAGATATTTGGTAATGGAAGCCCAGCCATCCAGTCACCTTTTCTATGGGTCATTCATTCGCCTAAAAAACTTTACATTGCGGGGTCACTTGATCTGTAGACTGTCCTAAATGATACCTAATTTAAAAGGATCGCCTAGGCTCAACATGTGTGGACAACTCTGATATAGTATTAAACTTACGGAGAGGGCGACTCCGATGCTGCCTAATATATAAGAAGAATCATGTACTGTTTTATATAATATAAGTAAGTGACTCACTTCTCCATCTCCTTCTGTACTTCTGCTGTCACTTTATGACTCACAGGCACCACGCTTATCGGCTCACGCTTAACAAACTGACCCTTCTCAACCGCTTTCTTCACAACCCTAGAAAATCCATCAGATAGTTCCAATTACAACAAGCAAACCCTAATCCAGAGGGCTTTCAAGATCACACAGCCCTATTCTGCGACACACTGCAGAGAGATATTCTCTCATCTACCTATCTTGGGTGTAACTGAGATAAGTTTGACTTGTCACTTGGGTGAACATTGCACTTACTTTTCCTCTGTTTTTTTTTTCTCCCGAGTGCCCACTTTGTTCGCACACCAGTCCCTGCAAAGAGAGAGGGAGAGAGGGGGAGAGGGGGGAGAGAGA
>Ga0224511_10002731_pt1 | contig 12133 bp, 3 predicted proteins | sample SF_May12_sed_USG_2_FD_169988 | JGI IMG/M metagenome (GOLD analysis project Ga0224511, IMG submission 169988) | Sediment microbial communities from San Francisco Bay, California, United States - SF_May12_sed_USGS_8_1 | ecosystem: Environmental > Aquatic > Marine > Sediment | place: USA... | reverse complement strand
TTTAAAACAAACTGACTTTGCACAGAGACAAGCATAATATTAATGTAGAAACGAAAGGCAGTGGCACATTGTATATTATTATTAAGACGTTGTTTAATTTTATTTAAATTAATTTCATAATCCTTCGGTAATGGTAAAACCTGTGGTTTTAAATGCATTTTTTCTTTCTTTTTATTCTCCGAAAAATGTTGAGAAAATGTAAGATTTGCTATAGCTTAAAACTGGTTTAAACTCCCAATGAAAGTCATTGACCGTACCAAGGCGGTAAGTCAACGTTTTTTAAAGAATTAATTGAAGAAATAATTAATAAAAAAAGAAAATAAAAAAATAAAAATCCGAAAAACACAAAAAAATATAGTTTTTCTAAATGTATGTTGCGTCATGATGTTGTAAGAGCTTATGTGTCGTCCCTTGTGTTAGTTTTTGTACGGGCCATTTTGTCATGATGCCCTTAAACTTGACATATCTACATTGTTTACAACATTCTTTGTTTGAACATCTTTTCAATTTATATTATACGTTGTGGTTACTAACCAATGTCATTGTAATGAACCGAAGTATTTCACAAGCGACCTTTCCAGATACCTTAAAGAATGCGTTTGTTATACCAATATATAAGTCATTCCTAAATCAGATCCTAACAGCTACAGACCAATATCTATTTTGCCAACTATATCCAAAATAATTGAAAGGCATGTTGCTAAACAATTATTTGATTATTGAAAACAACCTAATTTACTTTATGCAGACCAATCGGGCTTCAGAGAATATCACTCACGTTGCACAGCACTTTTAAAATTGATTGACTCGTGGCTAACTGACATTGATGATGGAAAGTGTAAAGGTGCAATATTCCTAGATCTTAAAAATACTTTTGATAGGTCATGATATACTCTTAAAGAAAATGAAAATGTATAACTTTTCTGAAAATACGATAAAGTTCTTTAAACCTTATCTTTCAAATCGCACTCAAATTGTTAAAGACGCGAATTTGAATCATCATCAAGAACTGTATTAGTTCCCCAGGGTTCCATTATAGGCCCAATATTATTTTTAATTTACATAAATGATATACATATGAAGCTAACGAAGTCAAGCAGTCTTCACATGTATGCCGATGACTCGACGTTAAATTCGTCGGGATTAAAAGACAATGACATTGAGAATGCATTACAAGAAAATTTAGATAGTTGATAAATGGTGCAAAATGAATACTATGAAAATAATTCCAAATAATTATGAGGTATGCTAATAGAGACAAGTAAACAATTAAAACAACAGTAATCTTTGAACATTTATATCAATGAAACCATACTTGAGAATGTTGACGCTCATAAACTACTGGGACTATACATAAATAAAAAACATAAATGGAATGTACACACATCATACATCTATAATAAAATGATGTATCGAATACATCTCCTAAAACGCCTTACTTTCTATCTTACGTATGATAAAAAGAAATTGTTTTATAATTCTTACATCATGTCTGTGTTTGATTATTGCTGTCCAGTTTGGGAAAATGGATCCAATTAAAAATATCTAAGTTTAAGAACATTAAAAAAGAGCAGCTAAAATTATACTAAAAAGATCCAATAGTAACTCTGCGGTATCCCTCTTTAATGAACTTAAATGACTGTCGTTTGATAATAGATTAAACTATCATATCGGAGTTATGACGTACACAATACTTTACTGTCACACTCAAAATATATGGGTTATTTTATATATCTGTCACATAACACATCATACAATTTTAGAACTTCCGCAAATCATAATCTAGCAACTTTAAAGCGACCAAAAACCAATTACCTGCAAAACCCATTTGGATACTCTGATTGTTAGTGTTATTACATTATGTACTCAAGGTTGTTTTGAGATCTCATTGCATTTTTTAAGATGATAGGATATGATAATTGTTGTGTTTGTTGTTTGTATCAAATATGCTAAACTGTTTGCATACTTAACTTTCACTCTTGCTTTTAAAAAAAACTATTATTTTTTAATATTTTTTGTTTTGAAATGCATATGTGTTTAACCTAATTATATGTATGCGCATGTAGTTAATTAGAAGGCCATATTGTTAATCAGTTTATTATACTTGCTGTAATAACTTTATATTCAACCTTCAGAAAGAAGTGTTTATTATTATTATTATTATAATTACTAATATTAATATTAATATTAATATTAATATTAATATTATTATTATTATTATTATTATTATTAAATCAATGAGGGTATCATCACAGTTAGTTTTTTACCATGAAAACAAACACTTTGCGTACAACGTACGTTTTTATCTTTGTAAAATATTTCCCCGACGAGCTTTATGGCCAAACAAAACAGATAACATTACAGGAAGTGATTTAAGCCATAAATGATTGGCAGTAAAAGGCAAAACCAAATAATTAACACGTTCAGTGTTTTTTTTAAAAATAAATCAAGTCCTATCGTAGACCCATCGTTAATGCAATTACATATGTCTGGTAAAATGGCATTTGTAGCAAATACACGGTTGTGTCATGCTGCATAACATTGTAGTTAATTTTTGAAATCTACAAGTTTGAATTATTAACAGTTTTTACAGTAGATTCGCGTTTGGGGAACAATTACAAATAACATAAATACTTTTATTTCATTCTTCTGTCTTTTCAGGTACTTATTCTTGCTTTTGAATAATTGTAAATATTAACAGTTCGTCAAAAGCTCTTCAACAAATGTAACGCATTTCTCATAGCATTGATTTCAGCTTTAAATTATACCTATCATTTTTATACAATTTCACCATTAATTCTGATATAAATAATAAGCATGGCCCTACACATGTATAACTTAAAACACCCCACGTTTTACCCAATACAGTTGAAACATGCAGCGTTAGCAGCATGTACTGTATTTAGACGTATGTATCTATAGTGTTTAACATACTTTTGTCATACAAATGTATAAAAATAGAAATGTGGTAACTTTGGTTGGTCCATTGCAGACACGTCCAAAGAAGTCTGATATTCTTAGTTGTACAATATTGTTAAATGATTATATTTACAATATTATAAATTAAAACTGATGTACGTTTGAGATAGATTTTATTTCATAAACCAGTTGTACAGTTGGTATGTTTTGAATGCACTTTGGAACCATAATTATCTTAAACACGACAGTCAGGGTGGAATTATCTCGGTGGGGATTTCGGAAAGTAAACCAAGCAGTGATTGACAGCGATGGCGATCCTTTATTGTTGCATTAACATAGACCTGACCATACATATTTACATATTTACACAAAAGTTTTTGATAGAATATTATTCTGCTTTACAAAGTCAAGTACGTCAAAACAATTTAACCTAACAATTGAAACACAATGTATAAATTATAACACATATAATTTCGATTAAACAGTTGAATGCCTTCAATCTAAATAATAATAATTTCATCATTCTAAAATCAGTTTAAAAACAAATTAAGTCTTTTCGATACCGTTAAAAGCAGTATGATGTAAGCGATATTTCTTAACTGTCAGTTCAATAAAACAATCGTTCTCTGGTCCAGGGCCAGTAGACGAACAATTATATTAAATCAATGCTAGGATAATTCTTCCAATCGTATGAAATTGTCCTGTTCTCTTTTATTGTATTGCGTGTTTTATTCGGTGTCCGATCCCATTTTTACCTTTCGTTGTTATGATGTTTTGCATAATCAAAAGAAATGTGAAAACATTTAGAAATACGATGTACAATGTAATGTATTAATAGTAATGTCAACATATCCACTTCACGTTTGATTAAATTACTTATTCTTAACAACAGACAATTAGTAACGTATAAATATGTATTTAAATATAATGCCCGTAAATGTAAATGGATGACCAAGAGTATTTAATGATACAGTTTATCGCTGTAATTACTCTAAGCATCATTGTCTTTATAATTATTATTTTTATTTATTCCATATCACGCATTAGCAATAATCCTATGTACCGCATTTCAATTGTATTATACCTTCAGAGAAACTACATCGTAATACAACATTCTAGTCATTTGTATATAATAGCAAACACTAGAAGCAACGACCAATATGTCTACAAACAGAAACGATACATGACTAACCATACATAAAACAATCAAATTAGTTTTGCCTTCAATACATATATTACGCAAAACATTGTAGAGTATATGAAATACTTGGGGTTTTTTTCTTCTCATTTACGTAAACAGCTATGTGTTTTAAACAAGATAATAAATTATCGGCTTTTAATCAAAATCATGCAGACGCACATTCAAGTTGCACGTGCCATTTTTGTCGTATATTGCATACAACACAATACAATGTTGTGGTTGTTTTGGAAGTTGTGGTAAACTAATTAAAATGGCATCCTTGTATGCTAATCATATCGTGGCATGCACCTCGGAATTAACTCAGCTTGTATGATGTGCACCGGCACTACAACACCTAGTCCACATATTCACGTTAAGCAGACCGTGCGGCAACTGCTGCCTAGTTTATGTATGTGTAAGGTTTACTAGCAGAGCATCGCTTTCAGTGAGAGAAACAAACATTTCTCCAGGTAATATGTTCTTTCCTGCACCTTTGCCTAATCATAGGTATAAACCATCAAACATTGATTTTAGTCTCAGACAATATTATCTACATTATACCCCATTATAAACACACACAGCTGATGAGCTTTTCAAATTACAATGATATAAAACAAATACATGTTTCTGTGTTTTAAAATAGTGGATAAATTTGGCTTCTTGTGCATCAAAATAAATGTGTATGTTAGATTAACATGTAATAGCCTTAATAATAGTTACACATAGTTACAGAATATTCTTATGAATTTAGTATGGGTCAGACATGGGTGTAGGCTATAATTTATTTAACAATGTATGTGGCAATTTAGCAGGAGTTCTAAAACAATATATGTGGCAGTGTTATAATGAACAAATGTACTTGTACTTGTGTTTTAGACTATGTGAGATAAAAGCTCCTTTCTCGTTGAATTTGATAATACCTGGGATTTAAATTAAAAAATATATTTAGAACGTTTACCGAAAAGGCTTTTCGCGATTCAAACACTACAAGTAAGTTTTCAACTGAATTGATTTTATGCAAGATCTTTAATATTTATTGTCTGTTTTTTTTCTGTTTCCAAACATTGAGCACCGGTACTGTCCATACGATACGACTGTTTCATATTGCATGTAATGTGTCATAATGACGCGGCAGATATAATTGCTATGTCTATCAACGCATCCTCTTGGTATAACACAATTAAATAAGAACATTATTCGCTATCGAGTACAGAGTATGTACACACAAACATCTTCAACGTCATACTAGTGGGTAATATCATTTCAGTATTACTTATCAAATCACAGTATGATATGTTTATGTTTTATTTGTTTCTGTTGTTAGGTTAATGCATCGAAGTTTTATCTCAATAAAAATATAGATAATAAAATATCTAGATTCTCAAAATAAATTAGAATGAAATTGGGCTATTAAAACCGATTTTGATTTTTTTATATTTAAACAAGTTACAATTGAAACATGATATCAAAATGTAACGTTTGTTGTTGTTGTTTGCGAATATATTTCAACATATTATAATATTTATCATAAAGGGTAACAAACGCGTCATGTAAACTTGTATAGGTTGGCATATGTTGCAAGAATGACTGCTACTAAAATACATATACAAATGGCAAAATCATAACATTGAAGCTGCCCTGAACGCAAGCAAAATTCAAAAGTTTAACTTGTAAAGTACACGATTCTAAAATGATTCTTCGTTATAATTGTAGCCAATTAATGCTTTTGGTTTAGTTTGATTGGTTGAATTTTAAATGTTACACTGTTTTCATAACTAAAGATGGCATGTGAAAGTGTGAGGTTTGCTATAGGTTAAAACTGGTTTAAACTCCCAATGAAAGTCATTGACCGTACCAAGGCGATAACTCAACATTTCTTGGAAATTCATTTAAGAAATTATAAAGAAAAAAGAAAATAAAAAGAAATAAAAAACAGAAAAACACAAAAATATAGTTTTTTCCAAACGTCTGCTGATGTTGTAGGTGTTTTTGTGTCGTTTTGTGTGTTAGTTTTTGTACGGGCCATTTTGTCATGGTGCCCTTAAACTTGATATTTCTACATTGTTTACAACATTCTTTATTTGAACATCTCTTCCGGTAATGTTGTTTTGCATTAACTGCATGCAGTTGATGCAATTTTTGTTTACTGATGTAGGTTAGCACATCATCAAATTCCATTCATCAAGGACAGTTAATATGTTATTATCATACTTACGTGTTTTTATGTAAGTACTTTCATCTGCACTGTTTGAAATGCTAGCGTTTACGCATCGAACACTCAAAGATAAATCAGTTAATTGCCAGTACAATATGATTAAAAGCATAATTATTTCCTCATACCGATCAAACACGTCCGCAAACCTTATTGTTAATGCCTCCACCTACGCTGTACATGAACTTTCAGCAACATCGTACTTGACTTCGTCATTGGGTGCTTTAGGAAGGAAAGAAACTTTGATAAAAATAATTAATGTTATCATTAATTTGATGCGATAAACACTGGATGATATTCATTGGATATGTACTAATAAATTTAAAACAAAAACTTTCTTCAATTTAAAAAATATCCACAAAACCATCATGATTCCATTTATAGATTCTTTTTGCGCGCGTTTTCAAGTTGTTATTGGTCATTGAATCTATTCAAATTATGTATTAAATATATCTAATTATGCTGCAGTTTTAAATAATGGCCTTATTTGGGAATTATAACTTATAGCTTATTTTACTTTGTGTGTATGTTAGCCAAGTAGGCTAACATTATCCTGTTAGCATAGACGCTAACTTTGCTAATGTGAGCTTGTTAGCGTGTTAGCCATGACGGCTAACATTTGCCCGTTAGCGTGTAAGCTGACGTTGCTAACGTTAGCTTGTTAGCATGTTATCTGTATATGCTAACACAATACCCACACCAGGAGTAGAAAAGGGAGGCCAAGCAGAGGGGGAGAGAGAAAGAAAATAGTTCTGTTTTAATTTACCATGTTAAAGACCATGTTTAAGACCATGACATGTACAAAAAAGTAGATTAGTCAAATTCATTCTTCTTGTGTTTTGTATCTAGTTGTTTTGTCTTTCGTCTCCTTAAAAACTGTAACAATTATACTAATTTTACACATTTTGTTTTTTGGATCATTGCAACATAGGCATATTAATATTTTATTGTTGCATGAATAGTATAGACAACTTCGAGCTGAGCTATGTCATAAATACATGTATTAACAAAAAATTACAAAATATATCACCCCGTAGTAGATAAGATATTGAACACGATCATTTGAATCGCAGCAATATTATTGTAATGTGACTTAAAGATAGTGATTAATCTAATTAAACTTATCGTGTGTTAGTGTGATTGATAACAAAAATTGAAGCTACGTTAATAGACAAATATTGTAAAGTGGATAAGTTCAAGTTAAATGGCACCATGACAAAATGACACATACAAAAACAAACACGAAACACACACCAAAGCATCTGGAAACATATATTCAAAATAATACTGTTTCAAGATATGATAGTATGGTATGTGCTGATGTAAACCGTTAGTTGAGATATGTTGTCCACATAATTTGAACAATTGTATAAATTTAAAGGAAAACAATCACGCATTTTACACTCTACATACTTGCAGATTGAGGTTGATTGTCTTTCTAGGAAAGTAATAAGCAGCTACACCTTCTGTAATAACAACAATTAGCGTTATGTCAAAGGAAAATAATTTTCTATTTCGATTGATTTGTATATTTCAACACGATGAGCATTTATTTCTCTTATCATCGATGTAATAAAAACACTCGTCTCACTTAATTCGCCACGAAGTGTTAACAACAACGATACATAGAAGCTAATTATCTTGTAAGTGCATCTCCCACTATGGAACAATTTACTTTAACTTCGCAAAAAGTGTTTATTTTAAAAAACTGAGTTCATTTTGTTGAGCGTCTCACCAATTTAGGAATACTGGTCCTATAAATCGGATACTTAACAATAGTTCATCAATATAATATGGAAGACCAACGCATGTCCGAATCCTAGGTACCTAATCCACAATAATATTGATACAATGTAATACATTTACAATCGGTTGTTCTAGTAAATATCTCATAAATAAACGACGGGGTATGGCTGGATTTAAAACTCCGATTACAGTCGTCGATAAAGGAAATATCAGATAAGTTTGATTGATATACGTCTTATGAGATGTTTATTGTCCAGATAATGCTCCGTTTTGTTAAACCTACATCAAATTAGAGAGGTATTGAATCATACCGTGTTTCCTATTGGCAAAGCAACGCGTGAAATTTGCCCTTTTTGGCTGGAAATATCTGCAAAACGTATGATATCTTTATGTGTCTTTTTTATAGTAAAGTGCAATTTAATAGACGTTGTACGAAAATCATTTCCAAACATATCTGATACCCGGAACTCATAATTTAATAAGTACGACGTTTATAAACGGCTTTTACATTTAGAACGAAAACCGTTCGTAGTAAATCGTTTATTTCCTAATTGTCTATGGCAGGTTTTATGATCCGTACACTGATAACTTTGAGTGAAATATTACATCGGTATATTGCAGTAAAAGGCAAAACATTAAGATTCTGTGTACAATAAATAAAAGTTTCGTAGCTTGTCACAACTCATAAAATACTCTCACCTGTAAAGGGTACTGATTAGGATATACTCTTATAGTTTATTAAAATATGAAGACGTATGTCAGTATTGTACAATGAATAAGTTGACGAGTCGATAGTCTTGGTCGATAATAATATTACGATACATTGTTTAAAAAAATCAAAAGATTGCCAAATCTTTATCAATGCACTTAAGCTTTCATTTGATACATTCAATGTGATGGTGCTCACATTTTGTATAATATTTGAGAGTATACGTTTAAGTTTTGCGACTATTTGCAATTTTATATTGTACAAAACAAAACAAGATAACAATACTTTCACCTGTCAGAGTTTATGGTAAAACCAAAAATTCTGATGCAGCTTGAGAACATATGGGTAATAAGTGACTTAATTAAAAACGTTATGAAGCTTTTTACACTTACGAAATGTTTGAAGGAGTTCACAATGTAAGATTTGGCAAATCGTGTCCTGAAAAACTATAGGCAGTGTGAGTCTTTAAAAACATAACATTGCTGCGAAATGACTTAAAATTATTAAAATTAAAAAGGTACTGTTTTAATAATACATATATTTTAGTATCTCATAAATAGTACACGGGATACGGCTGGGTTCAAACTCCGACAATTTTTGTCGAGATGATAGATTTATTGCCTAGGTGTTATATCGTGCTGTTAAAAAAATCAAATAATAGAGGTAAGAAATCGGCATGTGGATATAATATAAACTAAAGAGTTTTCAAAGTACAAACTGTTTTAAACTATGTAGACAGGTCAAGTTTAAGGGCACCACGACAAAATACCTCATGTCAGTGCAACACACGAAATGTGCGTCTAACTTAAAAAAAACTGTACACTTGTTTTATCTTTTTATATGCGGTTGCTTATGTAATTTATTGCAATTTAATGGAAGTCCTAAGCAAGGCATTGTTTAAGACACCTGTTTTTAACTCTTGTTTTAAAATGTAGGACGTTTATAGATGGCTGTTTACCTTTAGAACGGAAATCTGTCGTGGTGAGTCGTTTATTTCTTGATTGTATATGACTGGCTTTATTATCAGCATACTGATAGCTTAGAGTGAAATATTGCAGTAAAAGGCAGATCATTAAGATAGTGCGTACAATAAATTAAGATTGTATCGATTGCCACAAGTCATAAAATATACATACCTATAGGTGATACTGTGTAAGACGTTTGACTGATTTGTAATATGAGTTATTTGACCAGTCTGTGAGTCGGTTGTAAAATGTCGCCCGTCTTTCATGTATATCAATAAAACAGAGGCTGCTTTTTTCCCATGAAGGCTATGCTTTCCGAGGGCTTTCCCTGTTATCAGTTTAAATTAGCAATTTATGATTTAGGAAAAATGTATCATGGAGCTACATTGCAATTGGTTAGGAACATAACATGAATGCTAAATATTTAAAATAATATTGATAACTACGTATTGTAGAACAAGTATATATCTCATAAATAGTCCACGGGGTATTGTTTGTTCAACCCACGATAACAATCGACAGTATAGCAACATCAGATAAATTTGATTGACTTACAGACCGATGAGATGTTTTTTGTTTAGATCATATAGCGTGTTGTTTAAGCAAAATCAAACAAGAGTGGTAATAAATTGCCATTGTTTCCATTCTTCTTTTGTATACCATTTTAAAGGTTTTAAATAATCAAATTTATATATAACTATTTAACTTTGAAATGTTGCAATAGATATAGTGAAACGTATATATAAATTCTACGTTATTTATTTTAATGCACTCTAAATTTAAATAAAACACAACTTCAATGAAAAGAGCTCGAAACGGATATTTATGTCAACCTACCTAAACCAGAATAGTATTGTTACAATACTATTAGTTACTACTAAGAAAGTTTGCCGCTCATGGTAGGGCTCAAACCCCTGACGCTAGTATTTGCAGTCCACTATTTTTAACTGAGCAAACCCATCCGGCGTTTGATAGAATATGTATGTATGAAAGTGTTCTAAATTGTTCAAAGATAATAATTAATAATTATAATTAAAGTGTATGGGTCTCATTTTAAGAAAAGATCTGTACTGCAAACTGTCACTGTTTTAAGATACGCCTCATTTAAGACAATATAAAGTATAAACAAAAACATACTATAGTCCTCCAACAATATTTAGTCACATACACTTGTTTGTAAACAGTTTGTTTGTATAGTAAAAATATGTGACGTCTACAATTAGCAGTTTATAGGATTAACATTGTAATACGAACAGTTTGCTATCGACAGAGGCAACGGAGCGGTAGTGAAGTGGGTAGAGTGCAAGAAGCTCTTCGATAGTTTCGAATCCTGCGTGACGTCGTATTTTCGTATTTTCTTACATGTATATTTTAATCGTTTACTATTAAATGAATGACCGGCTGTTAACAAAAATATTTAAAAATAAGGGTTTCTGTCGTTGTATTAACGTAAACTGAACAAAACGAAAACGATAAATGCTTAATTTGTTCCACTGTGTTTCACATGATTCACGGATTTAATTGCACCCCTTATTAAAACCCGATTTGAGGATTCGAACCCACGCCCAAAGTGACTTCATTCGTTCAAAAACATAAAATGAACCCGGTGTCTTATCTCTTGCACCAGCGCTTGTATAAATATGTGCTGATATAATCGTCTTAAACGGCTTCCTTGTCAATATTTGAAGCATGACCTCCTTAAAGCAGTTTGTTGTCATAACATAATACTACGGTCAAGTTCCCGGATGAGACTACTGATCTGTGTACTATTATACCGCAAAACGGCTTGCTTGTGCTATTTAAAATCAGTATTTTACTTGTAAGGTATGCTATACATCGGCATTATATTTTATTTATTAAATTAAGTATAGGTTTGCAATAGTCTCAATGCCATATTGAGTAATTTAAAGAGACACATATTATGTATTGTTTCTTCGGATTTAAAATGACATATATTTTTATTTAAATAAATAAAGTCGTTAATTTAATGCGCATCTATTACATGTGCACCTGAGACGGCATCTTTGAACATGTTAATTAATTAATTAAGACGTAATTATGAGAGAGTTTCTAAGATAGTTATTCGTTTTGCTTTAGCTTTTTACAACATATGGTATGGCATTTTACCAAACGATGCTTAATTAAATGTTATTTCAATGTTTCACTAGATGGAAACCGATCGCGTGTTAGTTGAAATGCCAATAAAACAGACAAGCAAGCCTTTGCAATGGTATGCAGTTATTCAACCATTCTATGAATTTATGAATTTTAACACCTGGTTCACTTTTGTACATGTAAGTTTCTTATACACGATATACTGTAAAGGGATGAGTTTCTTTTGAATTTTGTGTTTAGCTAGGCCTACATGTATATGCTGTTTGTTTATAGTTTTTGTTTCTATA
>Ga0224511_10002730_pt1 | contig 12135 bp, 10 predicted proteins | sample SF_May12_sed_USG_2_FD_169988 | JGI IMG/M metagenome (GOLD analysis project Ga0224511, IMG submission 169988) | Sediment microbial communities from San Francisco Bay, California, United States - SF_May12_sed_USGS_8_1 | ecosystem: Environmental > Aquatic > Marine > Sediment | place: USA... | reverse complement strand
CTGTCCTCTGTGACTGGGCTGTCCTCTGTGACTGGGCTGTCCTCTGCGACTGGGCTGTCCTCTGTGACAGGGCTGTCCTCTGTGACTGGGCTGTCCTGCAGAAAGTTTCTAAGGAACTCACTTCGCTAACAGGACCAGCCTGAGCTGGTCTCAACTCAAATCATGAGCTTTAGTCGCTGATCCTCCCTCAAAATTAAGATCAAAATTTTCCACATCTGAGCCCCGATCCTGGAAATCTAGCTTCGCTTCAGAATTACCGCAGGAGATCCTGTACTCGTTCACCGATGTACGCGGATAGATTGTCATGGCATGTGTAGAGATGTGTTTTATGCTGTCTGTGGAGGTGTGTTGTATGTTGTCTCGGTATTTTCTAGGTAATGCCAGACAGCGGGATACAGAGAGATCAGGATACGCTGAGCGAACACTCTGCACGAGACCATCATGAGTACTTAGCAAGACTTGGTATTGACCCGAAGAAGATAGGTAAGTCCTGCAAAAAAGCCATGTTCGCTTATATCTTTTTGTATATTTGTTGCGGATTACCAGGGGTTCATTAAACAACGTGAACCACGCCTTGAACTCCAGAAGAATGGGCCCCTTTTTCAGAAAATATGTAAGGATTAAATTATTGATACCGATTGAAAGAGCAAAAAGCTCCAAATTGGCGCTCACTGGTACCGAGGCAATTACCCTTACAAATTAGATCACCGACCTAACCTGTGCCAAGAGTTGTTGCTGGCATGTATTGTCTGTGGTTTAGTTGATGAAAGGACCCAGATTTTCCCTTTTTTGCTCTCAAGTAGATGACTATTCATTAGGTTTGTATTTCTTGGCAATAAATCTTACTTCACTATAGAACCTGTCTTCTTTAAAACCACTGGGATGTGGTTGTGCCTGAATTTAATAAGCCTGTGGGTAGCACTTCAACCACAGTTGGGCCGCCGGAGGCCCAGAAGGTGAAGTATCTCTCTGCGGCCCAAAGTTAGGTACAAATAGTCCTAATTTTCCACGAACTTCTACCCAATCAGAGCCCAATTGACCCAGTTTACTCTGTCGCTCACTCGTCGAATTTTGTTCGCTTGTAGGTAGTGATAAGAAATCTTTGAATCAGTCAGTGGAATCAATGCATCAATTCTCGGATGAAGGAGGCGGTGAAGCTGACCCTCTCGACATTACAATTTATTCCAAACTCGGTGAAGACGGAGCCGGGGAGGCGAAGGCAGACAGCGCCACCCATCTCGGGTTCGGTGAGGCGCCGGCGCAGATCGGCAGCCTTAGCTCGGTGACCGATGCCAGCGAGGAGTTCACTGGTAAGTTTCTCGCAGTGACCGATTTCATTAAACGATCCCATTAGGGATTGTTCCAGTTTTGGTTTGCGTAATGTAGATGTCTCTCCAGCGGTGGTAATTGTTAGGCTTCTAGGGCATATCAACACCAAATTATATTGAGTAAAACCACTCGGGTCCTGTCCAGGATGGTCCCTAGGTGTCTCCAGGATGGTCCCTCGGTGTGTCCTATGATCTTATGAATTTGATCATCGGCTTCCACGCGTGTCCCGCTTCACGGCTTCGGTCTGCATAGCCTGTGAGTACCGGTGTGAATGCTTTGTGTGTAGCCAGTAGTGATTAAGTTTTTTCCACGAACTCCACTGCAGAAACCATTAGTTTTGTTTTATTCAAACCTAACAAACACCGACTCTGACACTAGCAACCCAACATTAGCAGATGTTTCTTTGGAGAAATTGGTCTGCATTCTTGTTTCTGTTTTGAGGTTTTGTAGCTGACCACACATTTCTTTTTTTAGGTTCTTATAACTGGGATTATTTGCTCAACTGGGGACCTCAGTATCAGCCATTGGCCGATGTGTTCTCGGAGATAGCGCGATTAAAAGACGAGACGATTCAGCCGAAACGAAAACCTGTACAAACTATACCTCAGCCAGCAACGCTGCACGCCGTGCCGGTGCTGAAAATGGGTGGGCCTCCACCGATTATCACGGCTACGCCTCCGAGAATAGACTCTCATCGTGGTATGGAGATGACGAATCTAAGCTCTGCACGGACTAGTCAGTTAACTAGTATGGTTAGCTTGCCACGAAGTCCTATCAGTCACGAATCCAGTTTTAGTAATCTGGCGTTTTCTCCTAGTTTCACTCCTGCCCTCTCTCCTCTGCCTACACGCAGTCCTTCTGTCAGCACCCTACATTCTAATGGCAGCGTACCGAATCGAAGACTTCCCCACTTCGCCAAACCTCCTAGCGTCACCGAGGGTGACATAGAGTTTAGAATCTAACGTCCAACACATATCCTCGCGTTGTGTTGTCACTAACATTTTTGCTCAGGTCCATGCAACGGTCCGACCACCAAATGAATTCCATATCTTACATTTTAACAATCAGTCAAGTAGCAATTGTATAGTTTTTAAGTGTCTAGTATTTGCCAATTGTACATTTTGTAATCACTTTTTAAACTGTATTATGTCTATAATAGTCTTATACTAAGAATTTTGAATTTATGATGAGGCAGTTTTTATTTTCAAGCTGCTTGTTTTCACAGTCTTTTGTTATTAAGAAAGAGATTAAAACTATGATTGAAATCTGTGGCCCCATTCCGTCCCAGTTCTCGGTTCCTATAGATACCGCGGCTTGACAGTCATGCAATGAAACTATGCTAAACTGCTGAAACAATGATACAATCCGAATTTCCAAGTAATGCCATTGTTACCAACCATCATGTCCACGTTAAAATCAACCAGTGAGCTGCTTGCAATAACTCACACCACGCTTTAACAATGCCTATCAAACAATGCAAAAGAATGTTTAATGATGACTGATGCAAAGGTGGGGCCATGCCAACTAGCGCGGACTACGCCCCAATTTTCAGTAGCGCTCTGGGTTTCTGATGCGAAGTTGGTAGAGTCTAATGTCCCCGAGTGTATCCAACTTTAGAGAGAGTTCTGTTGGTTGAGAACTAAACTAAGTTATCCAAAGACTGAAAACAGACCAAATGTGGATTATATATTATACTGGATAGTTTTTCAAATTTGCTCGATCACCGTCCGTCCTTGTTACAACTTAGTCAGATACTAGTGCCTCCAGTGGATAGTGGACTGGGCACTATACCCAGTGTCCTTGGTTATATCCCGGTTCAGGCGAAACCTTGTCTTTCACAACACCTTTGTCGTCGGATCACAACCGTTAAACAAATGTAGCTCATTCATGGTTTACCTTCTCTATGGGACACACGGGTCAAGCAAGCGTCAAAAGACGCAGCTTAAACAACGGTGATTCAAAGACTCTGTAAGCCAACTTTTGCATACCACTGACACTGATCAGGAAACGAAACCTCAACACTCTCAAGTTTAGTTTAGAAGGAGACCCACATCTTCCTCAATAGTCATGCGAGCGACTGCTAACTGTAGTTCCTCAAACGCATCGCCACTCAGTCAGATGCATATAGATGGATAAGTTGCTAATTGAAGTTCATCTTATGAATCATTTGACTCCCACAATGAATAATTGGAATTGGAAGGTCATCACATTTTTAGAAATAGGTCAAGCGAGAGATGACTAATTTTACCATTTACGTAACTTACTGCAGTGCATACTTACTGCAGCGCATACTTACTGCAGCGCATACTTACTGCAGCGCATACTTACTGCAGCGCATACTTACTGCAGCGCATACTTACTGCAGCGCATATTTACTGCAGCGCATACTTAAAGAAAGCCGATCAAATATGCCCGTGTGACTCTCGCACTGTAATGATTTCGCTTTTGAACATCTGGCAAGATTATGAGAAGACCAGAGACCATACAGAAGGCGTATTATCAGAGTCATCAGAAATAAAATACTGCAGCAGTTGAGACACAGACAGAAAATTTGATTGGCTATAGCTGTTGATAAATGCGTATGATTGAATTGAAGCTTATTCGGGTAGGATCGTGTAAGATAAGATAAGATCATCTTGTTTTACATGGATGAGATCACTAAGCCAATAGCTTGCTTTCAGGATGGTACTTTGTTTGCCCCATAGAGATGAGGGAAAAAGCACAAAATGATGCACATACTTGTAATCGAACCCAAATTACCTGATCCGAAGATGCTGCTACCCACCGAGCTACCACTTCTTCCTAAACCCAACGATTGGCGTTTGCTGTCTTTTGAACTCGGAAATGAAAGACCATTTACAAACCTCCCGGCAGCTCTCCAAAATAACAGTGACTTTCTACCTTTCCGCATTCGCTAAGTAGGTTTCCTTTGACCACTATTGTAACTTGGACACCGTAAACCTGACCTGTTTAGCATAATCCTGGCATACAGATATTTACAGCTTTTCTTTTCCCAAGAAGACCACCTGACCAGACCCAATTATACATTGGCATGGGCCGCAAAACTCGCTGGAGCCAAAACAAATTATTCCCGTTTCTGGAAATTTCTGGGTAACACCAGGGAAAATGAATCCTTGTATATTTTCGCAGTAGCCAAATCACCGACACAGCATGCAATAGGCTGCGTGATTTATTTCTGTTCATATCAATCACTTGTGCAACCTGATAACGGAACTGTAGGCCGACATGCTAGGAAATAAAAAAACAATTCTTGTCACATTCCCTGATCCTGGCATGCTTCCTTTCCGATGAGATATTCCTATTTCAGTAATACCAGACACTTTGATTTGCAATCGTGGCTCGGATCGCCATGGGACAGACCAATCACACAGACAGCCTGCTGCGCATACTGTCAGATGACAACAAAGCTATACACGAATGCTGGTTTAGTGGAAAAGGGTCAGAGGACTCGAAAGAAAGGGACTCATAACTAACAGAAAAAAAGCAGAAGTCTAGACGAAATGACTAAAATAATGTAATTTGTCAAGTTTAAAGTGATTGGTACAATGATGATATGTAGCCCAAACAATGGATTAGGGTCAAAATCAATCCATGATTGTTAAAGATCCACCTCCCCTTTCTCATGAAAGAGTGGCTGCGTTCTCGGCTGGCGATGTGTAAACACATGGCTTATGCTTATTTCCTAACCTTCTACACCTATCCGCTCACGCTCACGCTCTTGCGTCAAGGGTGCCAAGGGTCAAGAACACTCCACGGCTGGTAAAGATGCTTTTCTCCCTTCTCGAGAATAGTAGCCGAGTTTCGGCAGGTGATGAGGTATACAAAAATGAATACCCTTGGGTAAAGTCAACTTCCGCTATGTCAACTCAGCGCAGAGTTTTAGTTTCACTAGAAGTTGCCAAAGAAACCGATGGATCCCAACAATAACACACTTCATGTATGTCTACGGTATATACATGTAAGTATGTCTCAATATCAGGTACTGAATGTACATACCAGACCCCAAGTTGCCAAGAAAACATGCCGTCAGTAAAATGCTATGCCAGATTTAAAAGTGAAACCGAACATTTAAAACTGTGATGCTGCGTGCTTGATGAATGCCCAAATCGCATTGGAATGTTTTGGGTTAGCCTTCGTGTTGCAGTAATGGAATAGTTTTAAATCCCTTCGCGAACCAGTTTTATCATTTCAAAGAATAGACTCGTGTGTAGCCAAAGGCAAATTCATTGATAAAATATTCTTGGTCAAATCTATTCCGAGCATATTCTTATAAATTATACAACCGCAGCCAAGATAGCTTGCCAAAGTGACCCAGTTTCATACCGGTTTCATATTTTTGGTCATTCATCATACTGATTAGAAAAACTATGACCTGTTGGCAGGAGCAAAGTCGTAATTCAGTTGAATATCACTCATTTGCCATCTAAGGACTCAGAGACATCCCAGCTAGTTACTCACATGTTTTAGAAAATCTTTAGGAAGGTATAGACTGGTTGCCGATGGTGAGCTATTGTTCCAAAAAAGGTCAGATGCGAAACGATTCAATGAATGGCATCATGATTTCTTGCCAGCAACATACAGTCTGTCGAACAAAATCTGCACAATGGTAGCCAAACAAGGACCCACATGTGAAATGATGGTATTACCACTCCTCCAATTTTCAACCAAAGCTCGATGCAATCATTCAGACCTGGGAGAACCTGGGCTGAAGATCTAGGCATTGCAGCAGACATAAGCCATCATAAAACCTTCACAATTTCTGCTTTGTATTGTCAGCAGGACTATGAAGTGGCGGCTTTATGGAGGTTTTAGTATGATTTAGCTCTACAGATAGTCATGATAGCTCAGTGGGAGAATGAATTTATCTCATTGCTTGTCCTCTCCATGGCCCGGGTTCAGTTCTCCGGTCGTGGTGAAATGGCTCAATCTCCCCTTAATGACACCACACAACCTGTAGACAGCGAGGAGGAAGGCCGGGGTCCAACCATGGCCAGAGAATGGTTGGAATAAAAAAATCTACAGGGTGTAAGCCAGGGCAGATTATAAGAAAACTGAGGGTGCCCGACCAACACGATTCATCTGTAGGTCTCATGGATAAAGGTCCAGAGAAAATTGGTGCTCAATACAACTAGTACCAGGCCGGCATCAGCATAACAACCATTCTCATTCACCCCTTTCTCTTCACTGCTGCATGAAGGCCTTCACCACAAATCTCCATTCACTGCGGGTCTTCAGCAGTCTGTTGCCAGGCTTTATAAAATCCGGTGATGTTGGCCCATATCGTCTTCGGCCTGACAGGTTTTCGCTTTTTAAAATGTTAGTTCAGTTGTCAGTCTATTTATCTGTGGAGCTGCTTTTCCAGTTTTGTTAATTAGGAGTTGACTCTTAAAGCCTTTATGTCTCACACAAACTGCAACACAGAAGGAGCTCCAACAATTTTGTGAGAACTGAAGTAGAGACTAACTGTGAAAAGAAATAAAAATGATTATCTCAACAGTTCTGCCAAGATGGCTGAGCATGGGATATAATTACCCAGTCTTTCAACTCTTCCAAAGTCGCATTCAAATCACCCCAAGAAGTCCAACTAATTTGGCAAAAACATCAAAAGTGGCGAAAAACAACTGGTTAACAATAAATTATAGAGAAATCAATGTTTGATAAAGTCAGACCTTCATTTAATTGAGTTCTTTATGGTGATTATGAATTTATTAATCAGTCGATTATGCAAAACTCAATATTTGCAATCATATTCACTGTGCAAATCATAGAGCATCGAGTCAAGACACCTGTGGCTTAGTTCTGGTCTAATTCCTGCATTTCAGGTCTCTCCGCAGTGCAAATCCCTATACTGAGCTCATTACTCATTAAGACCTGGCCTGTGGTTAGAATTAAGCCAGGCAGATCAGAGAAACGTGACTTTGTTTGGAAGAGGAATGCTGGATGGGGGCTTGGTTGAACCCTCCCATGCTGCGGTTGCTTAATCGTCATACTCAGTCCCACAGGCAATGTTTAAAGTGCTCTGAGACATTATGATCCCAAGGTAATTGTCAAATAGGATGTTTCCTAACTTGGGCGGTTGGAATATCGATCATTTTTAAAGTTCCTATACCATCCTAGAACAGTGTACGGGCTTAATAAAAACAACCTCTCAGTTCCACGCTACTGATATTTCGAAAGAAAGTGCACTTCAAAAATTGTTTCTCAAACTGTTTTTATCTTACAATCTGATGAACATGCATTAAGAGGCTTAGAATATTGGAATTATGGGAGAAGTCTCGCCCTTTTTAAGAGGACACTGGGGCTTGTACCAAAAATCTCAAGATAGCTAGCCCATTACAGCCATTATCATGCATGCCTGACTAAGACACTGATATTTCTGATAAGCACAATGGTTTCCTGGTGAACGCGGCACGCGCGTGTGAATGGGTGAGTCTTATGTCGCTTAGGGCCTGAACATTGATCAGTTTTCAGATAAAGAAGAGTTACGGGACTATGTTCATACTGACACTCTAAAACAAACCACTGAGATAAGTGCAGGTTTTGAGTAAATCTAGCTGAAACCTCGGGCCACAGTCGGTCTTTATCATTTAGTCATATTAGCCTAGCCTGCTTGCATAAAAATTTATGATATATAAAGAGTAAATTGACATTATCCATTTCATGTTTCTAGTAAAAACATTTAATTCAAGGTAATTCAGAATTCAGCTAATGAGCGACCTACACGACCGGATTTTTATCTACATTTATCTAAATTATACACGATTTGTGTGCAGTGAGTTTGAATCTCAAAAACGTCAATGATGGAGGCAGGAAGAGCAATCGACCTTAATTCACCTTGACAAAGTCTCCATGTTAACCAAGAAGTAACCTCCATGACCCCGCATATGGAGAATAAAGTTAAGCAAAAAGTTCATTCCATCTAAGCATAGATTCAATTCAACAAATGACATAAAGTGTTTCGATCTAAAGTTACAGTATAATCACTGCAATGCTTTACACGCCCATATGAATTAGCTTATTGCGCAGTATACTGGTTAGAACTAGGTCTGCTACAGCCATCATAGTTCGTCTCAGTAGCTTTGAATTGGCGTCAGTGCAAACTCGTTCCGAGTGCTCTGATTGGTTGAATCAAACATCCCACTTTTGTTCTATTACCAAGGAAACACTATGGAATCTTCGGTCAGCCAATCAAATCTTCTTATACCCCGATGCCACGTCTCGGCCAAGTCACAGTGATGCTAGCTAGAATATCGGTTACTGACTGATTCTAGTTACCCCGATTCTTAAATCTTACGCGCTGCCATTTTTTGAGAACTCCTCGGCCTCTGGTTTCGTCGGTCGCCACACAAAACCCTCAAACCCGAGCCAACCTCAACCCGAGTTCTACTTATTAACCTGAGCCATTGTTGGATGCAGTGATTTCATTGTACACTTGGTTATATTTCTTCATCTATCACCTCTCATGGTTATCTGTAAGGTTTCATACTCCTAGTTAGCAACCTTCCTTAGGACAAATGAGACGTTCTATCCTGCTGCTATCAGATACAGTGTACTTGAATTGGCTAAAAGTTTTCTGTCACGTACGGCGCATTCCATTTATTGGAATGACGTAATCAACAGCCGAAAAGCAGCAAGATTGTGTACAACAATGTTTTATTTTGATTTTCGGAAGTTTTAAGTACAAGGACACTGTATAGCTATTTACAATAATGGCAACAAATTACAGATTCACCATATTCACAGAGCGACAACAGAAAAACCATTCATGTTATCATAGGTTTCCGACAGCGATTCAAGTTTTTTTTTATTCAAGTGGATTGCCTTCGGCCATCTATCGGGGTGTCGCTGGCCACAGATGGTGACCTCTCCTCCGGTTGAAAGTCACTTAAATACTGATCACCGGTAACACTGAAGCCGAGCTGCCCGGGTGAGGCGCCGTTCTTCACAAACTGATATGAGAAGTTATTCACTCGGCAAACTGTAGCCATATGGTCGAAGAGGGCTCCGTGTGAGGGCATTACCATATTGCATGACGGACACTTGGCACTACAACACAATGCGGTTAGAGTAAGTACAGGAAATTACAGTACAAGATAGTGGTATTGCTGAGTGAATCCTGAGTATGGTGGATGCCCACGATGAGAGTCAGCTTCTCACATATATCCTAGCCTCTGCCCAAACAAGCTATAGGCTGAGGAGATCCATTAAATAGGATAGCTTGGTGCTTGACTCAAACCAAAAACTAAATCACCGAGACTGCCGTCGTCTGCTAAGTGTCGAGCCCGCCCATTTCTGATACTTCCCAGAAATGCGTATATGATTCTTAAATTGTATGCTAGACTGATCGCTTACAGACAATTATACAAAAAAAATAAATATGTGGAATATCTCTCAGTAAACAGGTGATGGGATGGGCGCATCACACAATGTATACTTTACCGTGTCATCAATCAGATGGCCAAAGATCAGTCAAATCAACAATGGAAATGTGTGTCAGCTCGTTGCATCAGTATTATAGTTGCCATGGGAGGAATGACTGATAAAATAGGTCATTGATTGATGTAAGCATTTCTGTCTCTCTATTAGAGCCCAAACAAAAACTGGGAAGAGAAGAGCTAAGACACCTAAGCTTATAGTAAAATACCAAGTACTGATATCCAAGTACTGATATCCTGTTTTGATGACATTCTGTCAGGTCATGGGAAAATACCGATCCCTAGAAGTCATGGACACCCATCGGCTCTGTAGCTGAAATATTTTGCTGTAGGTCACAGTGCGCTAAAAATCGCATTTAATGAAAGTTGTTGCATGGCCAGGGTTGATATGTAGTGGAAGCTGACTTCGCCCAGGGTCAGCTTCACTCTACCGGAGCACCCGTTGATTTTCTGTGAAGCACGAACTACAAGACTGAACAGATGGTTCTGAGAGGATGGAAGTCAGTCAATTTGTTTACATATCACCCGCCGAAATTCAGCTATTCTTCTCAAAAAGACAGTACCATGGGGATCTAAAGCATTTCAAACAGGAACTATAGGTTCTGATGAGTCTTATAGTTAGTGCTTCACACTGAATCAGTGGGTGGTCTGTTAGAATGGAGCTAGGCCCAGGCATAGTCAGCTTCTGCTTAGTCTGCATCTTCATTGCCATGGTATAGTCGGCATAACAATTGACACTGAGCATTTCATCCCGACCCTCAAAGACTCACCTGAATTCGGTAACACTGGAGTTGCTATTAACCGCAGTGTGATGTCTCCGGTTGTGGTCAGCTAGATTACTCTTATACATAGTAGAATAGGAACATTTATGGCAGTAATAGATCGTCCGTCCTTTATCATGAAGTCTACAATAAAAGTACAGGTATCAGTGTAATGTTACATGCATATGTAACAATGATTGGGGTCTTCATTGCGGATTTCACATGTATTATAATGGGAAAAGGAACTGGTTCCAAAAGAGACATGTGCTTCTTAAGTCCACCATCTGTCTAGTCTTCTCAGGTTTAGGAGAAGTCTCTGTCGGTACTCGTGTACTGTTAATACTTGGTAAAGTCATGTGATTTATAAGAAAATGGGCTTACCGTAGATGTTTAGGCATGCTGCTAGGGTTAGCAGATCTGAAGGGGCAGATGGGACATCGGTAAGGCTTCTCTCCCGTGTGACTACGCTGGTGAACTCGGAAATTATCCGCTCTGACTACCTGGAAAAATACATAAATAAACCATAAAATATGATAGTATTAATAACCTTATAAATGGAAAATAAAGTAATGATCGAGTAAAATTAGCTAATAGTGGGAAGTTTTCCAGGTTACGGGAGAAATTGCGCTGTAAAACAGTTATTTGTGTGGTATAAGTTAGTTTCACACTCCTCACCCACCACCACGCTGTGAACTAACAAGATGATGGACTATGTCGATAGTGGAATATCTGGATAGCTCAATGGCTAGAGCACTTGGCTCAAGGTCGAAAGATTTTGGGTTCAAGTCCTGGTCATTCTCAGTTCTCATTATAAAAAAAATAAGCTCCTCAACATATGCTCAGCTTCTATCGCTCCATCAACCCTCAGGTTTGGAAGGCCGGTAAATGCTATCCGCGGAAGATAAAACAAACCTAAGCTAACCTGATCTGATTGAGTGATTTCCAATAATCCTTACATCTAGATTGCCTTTTTGAGTGACATTCCGTACACGCTACACACGTGTGATTTATTGATGAATAACAACATACATTCCTCATGGAATCTCAAGACAAAAATCATGACTGCTGTGGTTTTGTCAATGCAAACCTCACCAACCTTATTGCAAATACTGCATGTCTTTGGCCTCTTGGAAGGGAAGATATAACCAGCGGGACGTTTGTTTGGGTGGCTACTCTCCTCACCATTCTCTGATTTCGTTGATTTAGTACTTCCTGTCTAAAAATTGTAAGGAAACATGATTATGGGCGAAAATACCAAGCAAATCAATAGCCCGGATCCTGAGCCATCGCTTTATGGGTTTGAGATTTTTGCTTCCATTTATACTCCATATTATCATTCCCTGTACGGGGCATAGAGTTTATACTCCATATTATCATTCCCTGTACGAGGCATAGAGTTTATACTCCATATTATTATTCCCTGTACGGGGCATAGAGTTTATACTCCATATTACTATTCCCTGTACGGGGCATAGAGTTTAAACTCCATATTACTATTCCCTGTACGGGGCATAGAGTTTATACCCCATATCATCATTCCCTGTACGCGGCATAGAGTTTATACTCCATATTATCATTCCCTGTACGGG
>Ga0224511_10002729_pt1 | contig 12135 bp, 5 predicted proteins | sample SF_May12_sed_USG_2_FD_169988 | JGI IMG/M metagenome (GOLD analysis project Ga0224511, IMG submission 169988) | Sediment microbial communities from San Francisco Bay, California, United States - SF_May12_sed_USGS_8_1 | ecosystem: Environmental > Aquatic > Marine > Sediment | place: USA... | reverse complement strand
TGAATACAGAGACAACAAAGGAATACCATTTAAATAACAACCTAACAAACTTTTAAACAATTTTCTAGTTGTACCTGAATGACGAGTTGATAGCTGTTGCCAAGAATCTACAGATGGCTGATTCTATACGACGCAGTCACCTGAAGAAAGAAATAATTATGCACTTAATAAAAAAATTAAAAAGTTCTGGAATGCAGCAGAGGAACACCATGTTGGCTGTATACAAGTTTAAACCTTTGAAAAAAGTATTAATGTAAATATGATATGTCATAGCATTTTTCGGCAATAAATTTGTTCAGAAATTGTAGTACATTAAACATAAAGGAAATATTGAAAGTGCTGTTAAACTCTTTGTACACAAGTTTTTTTACATTTGCTTGACAACACATCATAAAAATCTCCCATAATAACACAGCACTTTTTTCCAAAATGTATTACTAACTACAAAGAGTCCAAGAACAGCCAAAATAAAAGTTAATATTACAAACAGGGACTGCTACAAACATGGACAAACGACATTTATGACAAAGACATTTATTTTAATTTTATATGTTTTGTTCAAATGTTTGCCAAATATCATACACGTTTGACGTCAAATTTTCATATCAAACATTAAAGATTTGACAGTTGTTTGTACCACATTTGCACGCGATATCAGACCCCTCCGTTTTAGCAAGATATTTTGTTTTCATAATAATGTGGACTCACAACTGATGCCATTTATGCGAATTTTTATCATCGTTTGCGGTTTGACTTGCCGTGTTCTGTTTGTTTACTTAACAAAAAGACCGATACCGCTTTCACACATTGTTAAATTGTTCCATTGCTATAAATATGCCATGAACGGAGTATGTAAAAAGAACAAAACTGTAATAACCCAATAAGTACATTTAAAAGAGTCAATTATTTCGTATCAAAACATTAATATGAAGCCGAGGTAATGGTCTTCTCGCGTTCATGCGCATTTGCACTTAGGCAAAGCTGTTATTTTTGTATTTATTGTCTACTTTAATGGCAATTGATATGCTCTTCGACAAATTAGCTCTTGTAAATCACACAATTAAAACGCTTCTAATTTTACCTTAAAAGTGCGTGTCGAACATCGACACGACTGGTCCTTAACTGCTTTTTTTTATCAAATTTACGGTATTTAGTACTTATTATATATAAAGGCGACTCACGCAGTGGGCACCGAATTTATTTTGTTGGTTTGCAAATGATATTATTTCGACACGCTATGCTACCAGAAAAATAGGACAACGGCGAATGTCGATGAGTAATCATATTTGCTTAGCCAAATAATTTTTTCATCTATCTCAAAAATACAATACGAGATAAAATAACAATATAATGTGTAAGTGGCAAACGAAAAAAAAACTCACGTTCTTATAGAAGAAGAAAAGTATGCGTTTAGATTTTTAATTCTTTTTCTCAAAGCAACAATCTATATATATTTAATAGAACGGTTTAAGCTCAATTTTACGCTTAATTTCCGTTGGATTGAATGTTGGAGAAAGTTAGTAAATACTTTTTGCCACAATAATGACTAAACCTTAATCGGGCCGTAAGTGTTTTATGACATGTGTTTCGATTCTACTAGTTAAGTCATTAAAGTAATGTATTTATACAATGACAACCCATCTTTTATTTGTCTTCTGTAAACTAAACCGGTATTGACAATTAAAGAAACCAAACATGCAAAGCAATGATAAGTTGTGAATGAATGCGTTTTATGTTGGCATAGTGGAAGGACAATATGACGCTTTGCTTTATCCGATTATTCAATTTACCGTTGGAACCGACCACAACAAATCGTTTTGACAAATAATAAGATTTGTCAAGACAAAAAGTTGATCCTGTCTTAAGTCGCAACACCGTATTATGTCGTTGTTATATTATACTGTGACATGTCTTTCCACATACGGCGGACTATCGCAATGCGTAAAAAACGAGAAACGGTGGCAGCGCATGATTTTAAATTGACTATTGGGAATTAAATCACTGTAATAAACGCATATATGGACAAACCAAAGCAAAAGTACATTTAATGTTGTATGTGTAAAACACAAATCTTTGAGTACGATGGAAAACTATTTTTCTCTCAATAATTTAATTTATCGCCAATCTAGGTCGAAAAATAATCGCTCTTCCAAATAATTGAATTAGTCAGTTGACCACGCAAGTAGTGTGTGCCAAAAACATTGTTTATGGCTTTTTGATGTACATGTTATACCATGCGTTTCAAAGCTGCTATTTACAAGCGAGAACATGTATGATATATTTTTTAACGGCTCATGACAATTGTTATTGGCTACTGTGCCACTGAGTCTCTAATAAACTGATTATACAATTTGGTTACTATAAGGCGTTCTTTGCTTTTTTTGTCATTTCCAAGCCTGGTATTGCCCAAAACATTAATTATTCATAATTATCTATTATTAAAATATTATTATATGTGTTTGAGGTCAAAACAACAATTTATCTGAACGGGTCCCACTATGACCTTTGTACGTGACAAGCATAATTGTTAATGAGAATTACGAGATTTAAGTAGCATTGTGATGGCATTCACACCAACACTTATGTATTACATGCACGACGCGATTTTATTGTACAATCATGTACATGTACTTATAATGCGTTAATGACACAGCTATGAAAATATTGTCACAACATATTTTTGTGTAAAGTAGGAAGTAATCGTAAAGTAAATTTTTTATAATGATAATACTTATACTTTCCTACAATGTGGACTATTACTGTTTATGTATAAGGACAGTACATGTTATACAATCATGACTAATGATAAGGCCTAAAAATCCTGTGTTTCAGGCAACCCCATCCTACCTATCGGAACCGGCCGACCCTAGCCTTTTGTTCTACGAAAATACCGTTTTTGTTCGTTGGGGTCTTTAAAATTAAGGTTTCAATTCTTAAAAAAAACAGCCGACCCTACCTAAAGTTTTTAAGACCGTTGTCCTAGACACAATACTTTTTTTTAGCCAAATAGTGTAATGTACCATGAACCAAGGTAAGTGTATGAACTATATTACACTAGTAATACTATAATAATATAATTAAACAGTATTTTTTATCAATGTCACACGTGAGACAAAATACTGTGGAGATCTATGTTGCAAAATATCAATAAACGTAAGTACATGTAATATTAGCATGTCTATTCTAACTAGTATTTATATAAATACGTACTTGGTAGTACATCAATGTTTATAGTTTTAGTTAAAGTATAGTGATATTTTTTTCTGAATCCCGGAACATCGGAATCATACCAGGAAATTTCACCAAAAAGTGTTTTTTATTGGGCTGAGGACTCTAAAACCTATGCACACGCGGACGCTTTACAGAATTCCGATTTGGCATGGCCTTATTCAAAGTGTGGTTGATAAACCCAAGTCTAAAGCATGGGTCCAAGAAAAAGAAAAATTCCCAAGGAAGCATAGCTTGCATCTGGAAAATTAGAGTCTTAGTTTTTATTGAAGTTGTTCATCAACATGTAATGAATTATGCCTCATAACTGACGCCATTTGCGCATGAGCGGCACTCTATTTTCATATGTAAACAACATAGTTATACAATCAATAATTCCAAAGAATCAGACCAAGTTAAAACTATGCATGCGTAAAAAAATCATGCTACATTTTCAGAAGTTTCATTTTTATATAATTATTTGCTTTGTGTGTGTGGTTATTTTTAAACCTATTACAAAATAAATGATTTTTTTATCGTAATGTTAACTTAAATGAAACCCTTCTGGTATTGGTATATTCACTCATATGTTTAAAACTTTCTCTGATGGTGAAACAATGGGCCAATTAAATGCCGATGAATCATCTCGTACAAATTGGCTATGGGCAATAACATAATTATAATAAACCTTAATTTGATGCAATTGCCTAAAATGACATGATTCATAAACATTTCCTTTTATCATGATTTTAATTTTTTGTTTTTTTATCGGCTAGTCTTAAGGCCAATAAAACATTCTTTGTCAGCAAATTGGATTCTTGAAACACGCCATTTAAGACTGCTCGCTCGTGGTTCAAAAGCATGTTCTGATTAAAAAAACAAAAACGATTGCTTTTGTTCGGCGAAGTGAATTGCTTTAATCTTAATATTAATCTAAATTGAAGATACATTCAGAGAAAGAATGTTGTAAACAATGCCAAGTTTAAGGGCACAATGACAAAATGGCCCGTACACAAAAAAAACACAGAACATCACAAAAACACGTAAAACATCAAAACGCAAAAGACATTCAGAAAAAACTATTTGTTTCTGTTTTTCGGACATTTTTCGTTACACTTAAATCACGACCTCTCCGATGGGTTATGGTTTAATTTGTTTCTGTTTTGTTAAATGTTGACTAAGGCGAATGGTACTGATGTATTCCAATAATCGAGGGTATTGTATGATTGCTAGTAGCCCTATGTCATTTGCTAACATTTTGTCATATAAGATTACACTTACAAAATAAGTGACTATCATGTGCGTGTCTTAATAAGTAGATTCGAATTTCGCTTATTATATTATAAGAGATTCGTACCAACTTAATACAACGGTGAAATACATGTATATAGAATACATAGCCTTTTAAAAATCTTCTTTGATTTTGTATTGCTATGGTGACTAACCAATGACTATATTTGTTTTTATTTACAACTGCAAAAATAGTACTAAAAAGCAATTCGAAAAATTAACAACGACTATTTTATGTGAAGTAAAATTAATCACGGGGATGTGATTTGGTTTTAATTTCAGAAATGGTATAAAGCTTACATTAAAGCGTATTAACTCCAATAGTGTTGGTGTTATTAATCACAACTACTTCTGAAACCAAATTGACTTCAAAAGCATGTGCCACAAAAATATGTCTCGTAATTTAAATATCCGTCAAGCCATTGGAATAAATGTTAAGTTAGATCGAAAAAGGAATATACAGACCATCGTGTTGGGAATGATTATAGTTGTGGTTTGATAACAACTTGTCGCGAAAACTTGAATTAAATGCCAATATGTCGTTCACCACAATATGGCCGAGCGAAAAATGAAAGTATTTTTGTAAACCGTATTACCCGTTAGACCTTCACTGAATATCAATCATAGATAGCGTCACATTGTTAGTAGTTAGGAAGCTAAGACCAACATGAAAAGGTTACGCTGATGCAGAACATGTAGAAACGGAAAAGTAACGTCATTAAAATATGCAAACCAAATAAACAAATAAAATAAGAACTTCAAAAACATCACAGGCAGAACAACACAAATAACACAAGAAACAATTATGTATCCGAATTCGAATATCCGAAATTATTTATCATTAGAATAGGTGTCTAGTCATATTATTATATAAATTACGACGTAAAGTTATTATTAAAACTGCATACCAAAAAATATATTCATGTATTCTTAAAATGCGTGATATATGTTAATAATATATAAAGTTTAAATAACATTAACGGTTGCTCTTGGTGATGGTTAAGGGTAATAACTCATTTAGGCTGCAAATTGTTATAGAAATGTCCAAATTGTAATGCGCAAGGGCGTAAAACATCATTATTAAAAACATGCAAATGAATATAAAAATAAACTGTAGTTTAATGCTGAAGTAGGCAGAAAATAGATTTCAAAGATGATTCATACATTTCCGTGAACAAAACGCCTTACCATATTAAGACAAATATATAACGATTACCACACGAAGTTTTGTGCAGATGTTTGGTAAATCGGTATGTGCACGAGACACCTCTAATTCAGTAAAGCTTACATAAGCGATATTATAAACAACCCTATACGTTATTCTGAAACGTGATCATAGTGATGTTTCTTTTTTCCCGTTCATTTAGTATGTCCTTAATTTGCAAATAAACACCTCGTTGGTTTTGGTTTGACATCCTTTTCGCCCCCCCCCCCTACAAATAACAGGATGAAACAAATGAACCGATTAAATACAAAGACGACACAGTACTACGTTAAATATAAAAAATAAACAACTATAAATATTAATACAATATTCTAGTGATACCTCAGTGAAGAGTTTCTAGTTGTTGTCTAATTGATATAGACACAAGTTTCTTTACGACGCAGTCACCCGAAGAAATAAAAACATGAATTCCATACATACATTAGAAAGAAAACTAGTCTAGAATGCAACTGTGCTGGTTATACACTGTCACGTTTTGTATTAAAAAACAAGAAACGCCGCAATGCGACGAAACTATGTTTTTAATGATTCAACCAAGTATTGATGTGACAGGAATAAGAAATGAAAAATGGCAGTGAAGGAAAAATGATGCCGTTATTTTTCTGCATTGGTTGCATGCACCAAGTTTGGTGTCAATAGGCCAAAAACAAACTGTAGTTATTGAGGGAAACTGAGTTTCTATTTTAAGTAACAGTGACCTTGACCTTGATTACGTACACCTGGGTAGCAATCCCAAGCTGCCTCTTGGTGTAGCTTCCCACACAGCAAGTTTGGTGTCAATAGGCCAAAGCAAACTAAAGTTATTGAGCAGAAACTAAAATTCTATTTTTAGTAACAGTGACCTTGACCTTGATTACAGACACCTGAGTAGCAATCCAAAGCTGCGTCGCGATAAAAGCTATCCATACAGCAAGTTTGGTGTCAATAGACCAAAGCAAACTAAAGTTATTGAGCGGAAACTGACTTTCTATTTTTAGTAGCAGTGACCTTGACCTTGATCACAGACACCTGGGTAGCTATCCCAAGCTGCATCTTGATATAAGCTACCCATACAGCAAGTTTGGTGTTAATAGGCCAAAGCGAACTAAAGTTATTGAGCGGAAACCACAGTTTCACACCATTTAGGATACGCCCGCCGCCCGCCCAACCAAACGCCCGCCCGCCCGCCCGCTTTTCACCAATCTAATAACCAGGATTTTCGTTGAAAACTTTGTTAAAAAGGTGCATGCATGTCCAAAAAAATGTTCGCGGTTATTTCAAAACATGGCAGAACTGACGTTATCACTTGTTTGTATACAAACATGTGTTAAAATTCAGAACTTATGGTATGAATAGGCATAATGGAAATATCAGAAACTGTTAAATATACTATGACGATTTATTGCTCGTCAACATATTTGGAAAACAAATCCAATCAATACGATACCGGTACCCTGTATATTTGCAATATTATTGACTGAACTAGAGGACACTTTGAACTAAAACAACTGTGGAATAAAAGTTTATACAACATATTAAGACATTTGGCAAACGTCATCTATAACATTTAGATCAGTGTGGAATGGTTTATTACCATTAATGAACGAAATTAAAGGTAATAAAACCGAGGCTGATGTTCCCGCCTTGCACGCTATGCACTTTTCTTCTTCTTAGATTAGATACATTTGTTTTGGGTTGTTTTATTGTAAAGTAGGGCAACACGGTTCACGTCTACATATTTATATGAACGTCTTACCAAGTGTGTATTTATGATCAGACTCCTTCGTTAATACGTTTTGTAAAGATAAATTCAGGCGGAATCTAAAAGATGTCCTACATAACTGCGCGTTTTTATCAACTTGGGTGGTTCTACCTGCCATTTTTGTATTTTGCTACCTAAACAAAGCTCGTTTACGTGCTAAAATATCTAGTAAAATTAATATTCAGAAATCAAGAAAGTCTTCAGGAAGCATACATGTAGTCTGCATGGGGAAATAGCAGCCTGTGTTTTATTGAAGATATAAATCAGCTTTAATGAAGATGCCACACCTCTATTTTCCAATGTAAACAACATACAATCCATTCTCCAGAAAACCAGAAAAATGAATTTTAAAAACTAGACACTTGACAAGAAATATTGCAAATATAAAACAAGGGCTAATTCTAACATGCACAACACAAAGACACGATTGAATAACACCATGCTATAAATAGAAGTCTTTAAGACACATGTGTGAAAAAAAGTTCTACAGTTAAAGCTGAGAGAAGTGGCAGATACAACCTCATTTCTTCTAAAAAATAACTATGGTTCATAAAATATGCATGAATGCATCACGCAACTCATGCGCACTTTACTGTTTTGTATTGTAATGCAGTTAATAAACTGGTGAGTTCCCGGAACATTTTGATGACTTAACATACAAGAGGCAAATTGTGCGATTGCTATAAAAACCTCATAAAATGAGTTATATAAAAGAAATAAAAACACATAATTACAACGTTGGTGCACTTAACAAGTAATTATTTCTAATAAATACGTTTATTTGATACCACGATAATGGATCTCTTGCATTAACGTGCATTTCCACTTCAAAGCGTCTGTTAGTGTTATAATTTAGGGTCAAATATAATGTTATTTGATACATGCTGTCGACAACTTGAATCTCTAAAATAACAATAATACCAAACACTATTTTGAATATGAAAACGGCTGTCTCTTAACTGTTTTGTTCTTAATTTACCAGCAGTGCCTACTTAAGGCAACTTACGGTAGGCATCGAATAACATGTTGATGGTTCGCAAATTATTTCATTGCGACACGCTACGCCACCAGCAATTAAAGCGCGTAGCTAATGGCGATGTGGAACGTAAGCTATAATTAGAAAAACATCATATTTTTCGGTTGCTAGTAAATGTACCTGTATGGTTACCATTATTCTGAATTCAATGCACTTTTATATAGTACGAGTACAACGCAACGAAGCTAAAGAACAATGTATGTAAGTGATGCACACGACAATTATTTGACACCCACTTGAAGAAAACATAGCATGATCTTTGTTAAACATATCTCCCAGTCTTAGAAGCCAATACTTTTATAGAAGTGTTACGTTAAATGTCTTTTAACGTATTACTTAAGTTTCAGATGAAGAAAGTAAGTGTATGGAGTTAACTGATACATGATATTGTATCATTCGCTTGCTAGATATTGACTTAAACATCGATTGTGCCTAATTATGTATGATAATTGCATATACATGTATAGGTACACAGCATATGAAGCGGGTGCTGTAAATAACTATTTTTCTCTTTTTGTCCGCAATTCGGTTGTACAAGATAAGTTTCCCTTTCATCCAAATATTCAATTTACCGATAGTACACACTAGATAGTAATCATTCTGGCACATAATAAGAGTGTTTAAGACAATACATTGATTGTGCTTTATTTTCGTGCTTTGAATTCACTGCTTATTAGTTACTTTAATATTCGGACTTCATGTATTTCAGAACAAAACAAACAAGTATGGTGTATGCTGTATGTAAAACAATTAAACATATTTGATTTGGCACTATGGAAGAAGTGACATGAAAGGACTGACATATTTTTCCAAATCATTTATTGTACCGCCAAGCTAGATCAGAAAAAAAATTACTCAGGCACATAATTACATTAGTCGTAAGTTGACCAAGGGATGTAGTTTGTCCTGATGAAACATTGTTTATTGCTAGTTGATGGGTCTGTTATTCCAAGACTTTTTCGCCACAAGCTAGTTCATGTAGTTCATATTATTGATAGGCGTATGACAGATGCAATTTGTTAATAATGACAACCGAAAACCGACTCATTAATTAACTAATAGATACAACAATCTTCATGCGTTAGTATATTCCCATGTCGTTATGTTGCGTGTATTGTATTTTATCATTTACAAGAAGTGTCATTACGCAATACATTAATTGTTCGTACACTGTTATTTTCTGATAGCAGGCGGAGGTCATAGTATCGGAACCGGCCGACCCTAGACTCTTTTTTTTACGAAAACACCTTTTTTTCATTTGGGTCTTTTTAATTGAGGTTTCATATCTTAAAATAAACAAATAAAAGAAACAGAGCCGACCCTACCTAAATTTTTTAAGAACGTTGCCCTAAACACAAGATTTTTTTGGACTAGGGTGAATGTGTCCCATCGTTTTACACGCATCTTTTATCTTCACAAAACAATTGATAGGCGATCATCGTGAGTCTAAAAATCGCGTATTACAATACTTTAACACTTTCCTATCACTGTATAGGACATATGTCTGGTTAGTGGGAGCAGTCTTCTATATAGATATAGATACAATTAAGACAAGGTCATCACCATCCATGTTATTGTTTACGGTGTACATTCTTTGTTGTATTGCTTTTTTCACAATAAGTCACACACCTAACTTACATTTCAAGCGCTGCATATTTTATATTTTGAAGATGGTGTCGAAAAAATACGTTTACTGAGTATATAAAACAATGTGTTTTATATGCATATGATGGAAGAATATCCCGCAAAGGATCCAGTAAAACTAGAAATATATGATTGTGTATTTGCCGTTCGTTTACGTTTTATTTTCAAATGAAGAAAAATATCGTACATTGTTCACGTCTAAACAATGCCACAGTAGTTTCTACAACATTGGTACGCATTACGCATTATTACCCTCCCTTGAAGCAAAAATATTGTTCTTTATAATGAAACGTCCAAGCAAAATAACAAATGATGCCCTGCATGACCGCAAAAACACTATTGTTTATTTACTTACTGTCAATATCAAATTGCCTATTGATGTATTGTCCACATGATCATGTCAGTTAGTTCTAACAATACGAGTTTGCTGTCATATCATAACACGCTTGGTCGGAACTTTTTTCATGAGACGTCAACTGATTTTATAGCAACATAAAAGCAACATGATAGATAAGATCAATGGGAAAACAATTTGATAGACACATGCTAAAGTTATACACAGGGTGCAACACTTCTCCGTTCTGCAGAAATACGATAAACGTTTAACGAGTGGTGTATACATCCGTAGTGGGGCGGATGCGACATTAATGCACAAAAACTAACACGTGTTTTGTTTTGTTTTAATTGGACTGATATACACTATAGAAAGTATGAGTTTATGAGTTAACTGCATTTGTGTATAATACGTTTTCGTATATGTGTTTGTGTTTGATTTTCATAGAAACTATAACAAAATTGTGGCATTTCTGCGGAAGAGCGGCGGTTTGTACCCAGTGGCATAGCCGAATAAACAAAACAGGGGTAGATCTACCGGACATTATTATTCTATGATTTGTAGTAGAAACCGTTAAGTCAAATATATTTGCGGGCTTTAAATTGTGTTGATTTTTTAGAATATATACAACGCGTTCTAAATTAAGTCCATTTTCAATCGTAAAAGATGTGTATTGAACATAGTGTTTAGTTTACAATAATATGGTATATTACAGTCATAATGGTTTGTTGAACTCTAGTACAACATGGGAATTGATATTAAACAAAGTCACTAAACACGACGCGTTCAATAAAGTGTGCTTTCAACACCTTATTGTTTAAAAACTATTATTCAAGTTGAATTTTTTAACATGGCTTCAAATAAAGTTCTTAATACATTTCTATTTGTTCCCGGTTTTTATTCCAGATTCTAACAAAATAAGTGTCTGCCATGTTTAATATTAAAATGCAATATGGACTAAATGAATGCGAGTGTTAATTTGAACTAAAACACCTAGCGCTTATTGAGCTGTATTGTATCCAACATCAGTGGATTTGAAATATTGGGCTGTTGGATATTGTCTTGCATCTCGTAAAATCGGCCATAGGACATGTTACTAACCTATATTTGACAAGAGTGCCTAAGGTGACAGATATCTTTTACATTTCCATTCTCGTGCTTTTAATATCCATTACTTCTGCCAGCTGGTCTTAAGGCCAATGACACTTTGCTGGTAAGAAAATTCATTCCTTGGAGGAAGTCATTATGGACTGCACGAATCCGGTTTTAAAGCATGTTCTTCTTTTGGAAACAATTTCGTTTGTACTGTAAAGTTTAATGCATATTTTTAAAAACAACTTAAATATTGACACTCTTTGTTTGATGGCTTTGTTGTTTTTTTGTTGTTGTGTATATTTAAATGTATTCCAAACATTGAGGTTGGGTTTGAAAGATCCATATATACTTATAATCTTGGTGTATATCTTTAATAAAAGTACTTTTTTGAAAAATACTACGTTTAAACTGATAGTCAAAACAATTCATTATCATATTTTTGTTGTTACATTCATTCCTAATTGTGTGCAGTATTAAAGTACTTAAGAGTGTTTACGGATGTTTAAAGCGACACACCATATTGTTTTTAGGAAGCAAAAGCTATCAAACACAACAATCGATTT